>Ga0194129_10000050_pt1 | contig 220118 bp, 228 predicted proteins | sample TA2KigCa35mmetaG_FD_150862 | JGI IMG/M metagenome (GOLD analysis project Ga0194129, IMG submission 150862) | Freshwater microbial communities from Lake Tanganyika, Tanzania - TA2015038 Kigoma Deep Cast 35m | ecosystem: Environmental > Aquatic > Freshwater > Lake | place: Tanzania: Lake...
CAACGATCTTCTTGAGCCGTTGGTTCTCCTTCCCAAGCGCCTTAAGTTCTGCCAACTGCCCCTTCGCCATCCCACCAAACTTCTTGCGCCAGATATAATAGGTCGCGTCACTGATCCCAGCCGTCCGAGCCTTCGCCACATCCGCACCGCCAGCCAAATCAAGCTCAACCTGACGTAAAATCTTCAGACAATCCTCATCCGAATAGCGCTTCCGAGCCATCCAAAACACTCCCCTATGACACAACAATAGTGCCTCAACTTTAGGGGGATAAGACAACTGTATCGGCCAAGCCGGATCAGCGTACTGCCGAGATTGCCATGCGCGGCAGCGCTGCGCGCATTGATTGCCAAGGCACGACGGATAAGCGTCGCGCCTTCCTCTGGGCGGCCGGCCATGGCGGCGGCGACACCGGCAAGATGCAAGGCATCAAAATTGCGCGGGTCGCGCTTCATGATGGCGCGAAAGCTGGCTTAGGCATCAGCGATATGGCCCTGCTGGAAAAGGGCAATGGCTTCGCTGAGCTGCTGGCTAACGGGGCGAGGTGGAAGCTTCATTTGATAACGGGACTGTTTTTGCCTTGCCGTGCTGCGGCGATCCGACGCCTCATTCTGATCGATTCTGGCAGAGCAGGTGTAAACGAAGCAGGGCTGAGATAACGGGGTAGTGTCATCGCGGCGCCTTGCGCCATCCCGCCACCAACCCGCGCCGCGCGACGGCTGCCTCTAGCGTATTTTCCAAAAGGCAGGCAATCGTCATGGGGCCAACGCCGCCCGGCACCGGGCTAATGGCGGCGGCATGGACGACCACTTCCTGAAACGCGACATCGCCCCCCAACCGCCCATCGGCCAGGCGGTTAATGCCGACATCAATCACCACGGCGCCCGGGCTGATCCAATCGCCGCGCACCATCTCGGCCCGTCCCGCCGCCGCGATCAGGATTTCCGCCCGGCGGCATTCGCCCGGCAGGTCCCGCGTGCGGGAATGGGCGATGGTCACGGTGCAATCGGCGCCAAGCAGCAATTGCGCCATGGGCCGGCCAACAATTTGCGACCGTCCCAGCACCAGCGCCCGCGCACCTGGCAGCACAACACCCGCTTCGGCCAGCAAATGCATCACGCCGCGCGGGGTACAGGGCACCAGACCCTTCTGCCCTGCCGCAAGCCGCCCGGCATTCAGCGGGTGAAACCCATCCACATCCTTGGCCGGGTCAACCGCGGCGATGGCGGCCTCAGCACGGATATGGCCGGGCAGGGGGAGTTGCACCAAAATCCCATCCACCGCAGGGTCAGCATTGAGCCGCGCGATTTCGGCCAGGAGCATGGCTTCGCTGGTGGCTTCAGGCAGGTGCAGCGTCGCGCTGTCAAACCCGGCTTCTAGCGCCGCACGATCCTTGTTGCGGACATAAACGCCGCTGGCCGGATCTTCACCCACGCGCACAACACGCAGCCCCGGCTTGAAACCAAGCCCGGCAATTCGCGCCCCCAGGCGCGCGCGCAGCTTCGTGCCAAGCGCTTTACCATCAAGAATGCGCGCGGTCATGCCAAGGCCTTAGGCATAAGCGGCTTGGCATCAGCTGACATGCGGGCCGATTTTTCGCACATCGCTACCCTTTTGATGCCTGCCGTCGCGCGCCTGTGGCCCTTCATCGCACAATGCTACTGCCAAGCAGGCCATGTTGGATTTCGGCCAGCAGAATGCGTGCGGCCTGCAATAGCAGAATGAGCACGACGGGGGAGATATCAATGCCCCCCAGATTGGGGATGAAGCGCCTGATCGGGCGGAGCGCCGGTTCTGTTAGGCGATGGAAGAAATCGGCAATCGCCCAGACCGCGCGGTTGCGCGTATCCAGCACATTGAAGGCGATCAGCAGCGAGACGACGGCCCCGATGATGAGCGCCCAGACAAATAGGCTGAGCGCGGTATCAATCAGCCAGAACAACGCGTGCATGTAGCCTCCTGCCAGGACCGGCAGCGCATGATTGGGGCCGCCGTCCGTTGAGACTTATATCCGCACAAAGGGCGCGGGCTGCAAGCCTTTAGGGGGCTAAGACACCACCACGCCCTCGGAATGCGGCCGACGGCCCCCGAAACATGCTCAGTAAATCCACAAATCACTGGTACATAAAAAAGGGGCTGGACAGCCGCCTGTGAGCACGCCACGGGCTCTTCCGCCATGCGTGAAGGCCATGAATGTATTCAGACCCCCATCACCTTCCAGACTGCGCGTGATTTCGGGGCAACCGTGACGCGTGATTCTGATGCCTTTGGGCGCATCATTGAGGAGAATAATTTGCGACAGGCGGAATAGGCTAATTGGCTACAGCGTGTTGCGTTCGCATGTGTTCACATCACCCGCTTTACCTCGTTGTTTTTCGAGCATCTTCACTAGTTCAGACGTTTCCATCTGAACGCGATCTGCTCTGGCCATCGTCGCGCAGCGCAGATCTTTCTGCCGCCGCCGGGACTGAAGGTTTGGCCTTGATTTTGGGGTTGGTTAATCTGAATGCATATATTGGCGGTACGCAGTAAGATCACATATTATTCGTTGCGCATAAAAACGAAAGATCGTGACAGCCCCACCGAGGCCTTCCATCTGCAATCCCTCGCGGGTCGGCTGAAAATGCCGGATGGTTTGGTGGCGCATTTGAATCGACAAAATGAGGCGCTGTAATCAGACAGGGCCTTGTCACGGTAATTTCGACGTGCTTCTACAGTAGATCGCGTTCAGATGGAAGCATCTGGACGCGTGAAGATGCCCGAAAAACAACGAGGAAGATCGAGTTGCGTGAATTCATGTGAACGCAACACGCGCGAAAGCGGGCATCGGATGGGGTGGGATTCGAACCCACGGTAGGCTTGCACCTACGCCGGTTTTCAAGACCGGTGCCTTAAACCGCTCGGCCACCCATCCAAAAATGTCGCGCCATAAACTTGGCGCGAAGTATAACGCTAAGATCCGCCTATTCGCCCGCTATGCGCTGCACGACAAGGGGGGCACCAAGGCGCATCAGCGCATTCACATCACCCACCTGGTCAAGCTCAATTACGGCATCGGCCAATTGCCTGGCGCGCTCAGCGCCCAGCACCGCATCCGCGAGCCCATGGAATTTAGCGCGCAGTTCGGCTTCCGTCAGGAAATTGTCGGGCTCGCCTTTCGGGATTTTGATGTGGCGCACGAAATTCTGGCCGCGCGCCTTGATGGTAAGCTTTCCCGACATGAAGGTCGGGAATTCCGCCTGCACATCGGCATCTTCTTCCGGCAGAATCTTCGGCATTAGCGCGCGAATATCCTTATCCTGTAACCAGGCATAGGAGTCCCAGCCAAAATGCCCGCGCGCCAGCGCGCAAGCCACCACGAAGGGACCACTGAACTGGCCATCAACGATATTCTGAGGGCTCTGCTTATACTCGCGCGGCGCGCCCACCAGCAGCATGCCCTTATTCGGCAGACCCATAATCACGCTCTCAATTTCCCCGACCTTCAGGCCAAGCTCAGCGCGCAGCGCCAAGGCGGCATCCACGCTCGCATGGCCATAGCGGCAGGAAGGATAGGGTTTTACGGCGGTCTGCATCAGCTCCCACGCCGTGCCCAAACCCTGCAACACACGCTCGGGCTTCGGGTTCGGGGCATAGGCGCGGAGGAAACCGGCCTTGCCTTCAATGGCCTCTCCGGCGCCACGGAAGCCCTCACGCGCGATGGTCGCGGCGGAAAGGCCATTAAGCGCGCTCCAACCCACCTGGAAGCGCTTCGTCCAGGCGCCATTGGTCAGGAATTGCAGGCTGCCCGCGGCCTGGGAAAGGGCGATGCCGAAAGCGTCTTCAACCTGCGCGGCAGAAAGGCCAAAAACCCGCGCCGCTGCCGCCGCCGCGCCAAAGGCGCCGCAGGTCGCGGTTGGGTGATAGCCGCGGTCGTAATGATCGCCTCCTGGCAAGGCCAGCGCCAAGCGGCAGGTGGTTTCATACCCGGCCACAATCGCGGCCAGCACGGTCTTGCCATCGGCCCCAGTCATTTCGGCAGCAGCCAAGGCAGCCGGGATCACAGGCGCGCCAGGGTGCAGCGTGCCGGCGGCATGCGTGTCATCAAAATCGAGTGAATGGGCCATGGCGCCATTGATCAGCGCGGCGCCGGCCGGCGTATAGCGTTGGGCATCCCCGAATACGGCCGCCGAACCACCTGTTAGGCCAAGCGCGCGGGCGGCGGCCAGAAGGGGCGGCGTGCTCTCGGCCTCATGCCGGCCGCGCAGCATATTGCCGACCAGGTCCAGGATCAGGAAACGCGTGCGTTCCTGCACATTGGTGGGCAGGCTGTCATAACGAAGCCCGGCGACAAAGGCGGCAAGTTCGCGGGTGATGGCGGCCATGGCAGTCCTCCTTGGTTGAAAAGTCAGTTTAGCACCAGTTCCGCCCCGGCCAACATGGGGCGCAAAAGGGTTTGCCTCTCCCGGTGCCGCATGGCAACAGATGAAGCCATGATCGAAAGAAGGCTCTTGCTTGGTGGAGTCGCGACCCTGCTCGCGGCCTGCAGCCCAGAGGCGAATTCCGCCAACCAAATCCCCGCGCCCGATGTGCCGCCGGCGTATGTGCCGGTTGCCGGCCAAAGCTTTGAACGCTTCCTGAATGGCGTGCGCGCCGATGCGCGCCGCGCCGGGATTTCGGATGCGACTCTCAATCGGTCACTGGCGGGGCTCAAGCCCAATCAGCGCGTGATCGAATTGGATCGGCGCCAGGCGGAAGGCGGCATGCGATGGGAAGACTACCGCGACCGCATCATGCTGACGCCAACGCGCATCCAGAATGGCCGGCGCCTGATGGCGGAAAACACCGATCTGCTGCGCCAGATTGAAGCGCGCTATCATGTGGCGCCTTCGGTCATCGTCGCGATTTGGGGCGTTGAGACGAATTACGGCGGCAATACGGGCGGCTATGGCGTGGTGGAGGCTTTGGCGACGCTGGCCTGGGAAGGCCGCCGCGCTGCCTATTTCCGCAATGAGCTGATGTCCGCCTTGCGCATCCTGAATGACCGGCACACGAGTGCGGAGCGTATGAAGGGTTCCTGGGCAGGGGCGATGGGTCAGCCGCAATTCATGCCTAGCAATTTTGAACGCTTGGCGGTGGATTTTGACGGTGATGGCAAGCGCGATATTTGGGATAGTCGTGCCGATGCGCTGGCCTCCATCGCGCATTATTTCCAGCGCAATGGCTGGCGCCATGGTGAGGCCTGGGGGCGGGAAGTCCGACCACCTTCGGGGTTTGCGGCGAGCAGCGCGGATACGGAAACGAAGCGTCCCCTGCGCGATTTTGCCCGCATGGGTTTTCGCAAGCCTGATGGCTTACCCCTGCCGGCGTCGGATATCGAAACGCAGATCGTATTGCCCTCACGCGGCAAAGGCGGGCAGATTTTCCTTGGCCACCATAATTTGCGTGTCATCCGGCGCTATAATACGCCTGTGAATTACGGGCTTTCAGTCGGGCTTTTGTCCGATCGCATGGCGTGACGCGCTGGAGCATTTTGGCCGCCGCCCTGCCGGCGATGGCGGGCTGCGGCACGCAGCCTGAACCGCGCTATTTGGTGGGCGATCCTTATCGTCTGGGTGGTGTCTGGGCCTATCCGCGAGAAGATTACGCGCTTGCCGAAACCGGGTTGGCTGAGGTGCTGCCAGCGCCGATGTTTGGCGGGCAGACCGCGAGTGGTGAAGCGCTGACCGCCCAGGGGCTGACCGCGTCGCATTGCAGCCTGCAGATACCGGCCATTATTCGCGTCACCAATCTCGAAAACGGGCGTTCCATGCTGCTCCGCGTCCATGATCGTGGCCCGGAAAAGCTAGGGCGCATCCTGGGTGTGTCTCTGCGCGCCGGCGCCTTGCTTGGCATGGCGCCCGGCCGCGTGACGCAAATCGCGCTGGTCGTGGATGCGGAAATGAGCCGCGCCGTCGCTGAAGCCCTGCCCGGCCATGCGCCAGCCCCCGTCGCCATCGCCGCCGCCCCCCGTGCTGCCGTGCTGCGGGAGGAATTGGCGCCCTTGGCGGGTGCGCGCGAAGCGCCGCGGCGGCACATACAACCCCTGCCAGGCGCTGCGCCAAGTGCCGAATTAGCACCCCAAAGGCGCGGCACCCCGCTGGCCTTGCCGGAGGCCGTAACTCAGACCGCGCCGCGCCCAGGCAGCCTTTTTGTAGAAGCCGGGCAATTTTCCGGTCGGTCGGCGGCGGAAGCGGTGGCGGCCTACCTGCCTGGTGCCCGCATCACTCAGCAGGGCAGGGGGCGCAATGCCAACTTCCGTGTCGCCCTTGGCCCCTTTGACGAGGTTCGAGCCGCGGATTTTGCGCTTGAGCGGGCCCTAGCCGCTAGTTTATCCGGGGCAAGGATTATTGTGCGATAACGAATTTCGATTACGTCGCCGCACATGACGGATTGCGCATGGCTTCGGAGAGGTGCTCTTCACGAAAGACTCAATCAAGGGAGGAAAAAATGTTTTCACGCCGAGCTCTTTTCGCATCCGTGCCCGCGCTTGCGGCGCCAGCACTATTGACTGACACCGCCCGAGCACAAAACTACTCGACGCATCCAGTGCATGTTTGCGGCCGCGCAGGAGGCGACCGGCTCCATCTCTGCGGGGCGTACGCGTGGCATTGCTGTGACCTCCAACGCACGCCTGGCGATCCTGCCGGACCTGCCCACAATCGCTGAGACGGTGGAGAGCTTCAACTCGGTGTTCTGGCAGGGCGTGTTTGCACCGGCCGGCATATCGCAAAACATCGCAAGCCAGCTTGAGGCAGCGGTGCGACGCGCTGTTGTGAATGCCGAGGTGAAGGAGCGGCTTGCCAGTGCCGGCATTACCAATTGGCCCGGTACGGCCGCCGAGTTGCGCGAGACGCTGGTGCGCGACAGCGAGGCTTGGGGCAATATCATCCGCACTCAGAATATCACCGTGGGCTAACGCCGGATCACCGGACCTCAATCGGGGCCCAGATTGCGGCCCCTACCATCAGAAGGCCTAGCTTTTTCAGGCCTTCTTGGCATATGAGCGATCAGGCTTGAAGGAAACGGGCATGGCATCGCGTCGCAGGATCATTGGGGGCGTTTTTGGGGGCCTGCCGCTCTGGCTTGCGGCGGATCAGGCTTTTGCGCAGCATCGCCCGGCGCCGGCCCAGCCGCAGCGTCGCCCCACGCCACGCCAGGAAGGCACGCCGGTTGCCACCCCTGTCGGCAATGTGGATGTGCTGGCGCGGCAAGCCTTGGTGGTGGATTTCGAAACCGGCGCCACGCTACTTGAGAAAAACGCCGATGAGCGCATGCCGCCTTCCAGCATGTCCAAGCTCATGACAATGAATGTGGTGTTTGAACGCCTTCGTCAGGGCCGGATGCAAATGGATCAGATGCTGCCCGTCAGTGAACGCGCCTGGCGCATGGGCGGCTCCAAGATGTTTGTGGATATCGGCCAGCAGGTGCGAGTTCAAGACCTTATTCGCGGCGTGATCGTGCAATCGGGCAATGATGCCTGCATTGTGCTGGCCGAGGCAATTTCCGGCAGCGAACAGCAATTCTCCGAATTGCTGAATGAAACGGGCCGGCGCATTGGCCTGATGAACAGTAATTTCCGCAACAGCACTGGCTGGCCAGATCCGGAACACCGCATGACAGCGCGTGATCTTTCCATCCTGGCGCGACGTATCATTACGGATTTTCCGGATTATTATCGCATTTACAATGAACGCAGCTTCCGCTTCAGCAACATCAGTCAGGATAATCGTAACCCGCTGCTCTACCGCGTGCCGGGCGCGGATGGGCTGAAAACCGGCCATACGGAAGAAGCGGGTTATGGCCTGACCGGCAGCGCGATCCGCGATGGGCGGCGCGTTATTCTGGTGTTAAATGGGTTGCCCACAAGGGGCGCACGGGCCGAGGAAAGCGAACGCCTGATGGAATGGGCCTTCCGCGAATTTGAAGCCGTCACGTTGTTCCGCGCGCAGGATACCGTACAGGATGTGCCGGTTTATCTTGGTGAGCGCCGCACCGTTCCCATGGTGGGCGGGCGCGACATTACCCTGACCCTGCCGCGGCGTTGGCGCGATAGGTTGGAAGTGCGCGTCCGCTATCAGGCGCCGCTCACCGCACCGGTCATGCGCGGGCAAACCATTGGCGAATTGCAGGTGGCAGGGCAGGGGGTGCCGACGCTTTCTGTGCCGCTGGTGGCCGGGGCGGATATCGAAAAGCTTGGCCTGCTGCCGCGCATTCCGGCGGTGATCGGGCGCTGGGTCTCCGGCGCCTGAAGTGCTCATGGCGCGGGGCTATTTCATCACGCTTGAAGGCGGCGAAGGCGCTGGGAAATCCACCCAGGCGCGGCGGCTTGCCTTGGCGCTGGCGGCTGCAGGTGTGCCGGTTTTGCGTACACGCGAACCGGGCGGCGCGCCGGGGGCAGAGCGTATTCGTGATTTGCTGCTCTCGCCTGGCTCCTGGGATAGGCTGACGGAAGCCATGCTGCATTTCGCTGCGCGGTGGGAACATGTGGTGCGGTCCATACGCCCCATGCTGGAAGCAGGCGCCTGGGTGATTTGTGATCGCTTTGCGGATTCCACACTGGCCTATCAGGGGGCGGGGCAGGGCCTTGCTTATGAGACCTGGGCGCGGCTTTGTGACCTGACTTTGGAAGGGTTGCAGCCGGACCTTACGCTGATCCTTGATCTGCCGGTGGAGGCTGGCCTTGCGCGCGCAGGGGCGCGGAGTACAGCGGATCGCTACGAAAGGCTCGGCACTGATTTCCATGCCCGCATTCGCGCGGGCTTTGCCGATATTGCGCGACGTGAGCCGACACGCTGCGTGGTGGTGGATGCGGCGCGGGATGCGGAAGCGGTTTATGCCGCGATTGTTGAAACCCTGCGTCAAAGGCTGGGCGCCAAGCTATGAGCCTGCTGGAACCGCGCGCCAATCCGGAGCTTTTTGGCCACGAAAGCGCTGCCGCGACGCTGGCGGAAGCTGCGGGTTCCGGCCGGCTGCATCACGCCTGGTTGATCACCGGCCCGGCCGGCATTGGCAAGGTGACGCTGGCCTGGCGCTTTACGCGTTGGCTGCTGGCTGGCATGCCGGATGCGCCCCAGGGCAAGCCGCCCTTGTATCTGGACGCCGCCAAACCGGTGTTTCGTCGTGTGGCCGCCGATAGTCATGCCGATCTGCTGACGATTGATGCCGATACCTTGCGCGGTGACCGCAAGCGCAACGACATCAATGTGGAGGCCGCGCGCCTTATTCCCGGTTTCATGACCCTGACGGCAGCCGAAGGCGGCTGGCGCGTTGTGGTGGTGGATGGCGCGGAGACGATGAACCTGCAGGCGCAAAGCGCCATTCTGAAAGTACTGGAAGAACCGCCGTCGCGCGCCATTCTGCTGCTGGTGTCATCCGCCCCAACACGGCTTGTGCCGACGATCCGCAGCCGTTGCCGCAGGCTTGATCTGTTCCCACTGGATCAGGTGGAAATGATGCCATTGCTCAAGCAGCTTTTGCCTGATTTGCCTGCGGCCGATCGCACAAAACTCGCCGAGATGGCGGAAGGATCGCCGGGCCGCGCCTTGCAATTGGCCGAGGGCGACGGGCTGGAATTGCAGGCTTTGGTGGAAGAATGCCTGGGCAGCCTGAAGCGGCCCGATCCCGCGCGGTTGCATGCGCTCGCGGATCGATGTGCTGCGGATCGCAGCGGGGCGCAATTCACCACCTTCATAGCGCTGCTGCGCGGGCGGATTTCGGCGGGGCTGCGGCAAGCGGCGCGGGGTGAGGCAGCCCCCGGCTGGATCGCCGCCCATCCGCTTGCCGCATGGCCCGTGTTGTGGGATAGGCTCGGGCGTCTCGTGAATGAGACAGAAAAGCTGAATATGGACCGCAAACAGGCGGTGCTGACCGGGCTTTCCTGGCTTTCAGCGTGAATTGAGCATTTTCAAGCCAAGTGGGATCACTTGGCGACTCGGAGAATGCGACCAAACTAGAGGCTAGTGTGTTGCCCGTGAACAGATGTGAACGGGCGGCACACGAAGCCAAAGCAAGACCGAGACAGATGAAACAGACGCGCTACGTCACCACGCCGATCTATTACGTCAATGACAAGCCGCATGTCGGGCATGCCTATACCTCGGTCGCGGCGGATGTGCTGGCGCGTTGGTGGCGGCTTCAGGGCTATGAGGTATTCTTCCTGACCGGCACGGATGAGCATGGCCAGAAGGTGGAAAAGGCCGCGCGCGATGCGGGGATGAACCCGCAAGCCTTCACGGACCAGGTCAGCCAGCATTTCCGCGATCTGGCCGGCACGCTTGGCCTTTCCAATGATGATTTCATCCGCACCACGGAAGCGCGCCACAAGGCAGCCTGTTGCGCGCTCTGGGAGGAATTGGCGCGGCGGGATGAAATCTACCTTGGCCATTATGAGGGCTGGTATGCCGTGCGCGATGAGGCGTTTTACGGCCCGGATGAACTCACGGAACGTGATGGCGTGAAATACGCGCCCTCAGGCGCGCCGGTGGAATGGGTGCGGGAACCCTCCCATTTCTTCCGCCTGTCCAAATGGCAGGACTGGCTTTTGGTGTTCTACGAAGAAAATCGATATTTCATTCAACCCGAAAGCCGCCGAAACGAAGTCATCGCCTTCATCAAGTCCGGTCTACAGGATCTATCCGTCAGTCGTACATCCTTTCGCTGGGGCGTCCCTGTGCCAGGTGATCCTTCCCATGTGATGTATGTCTGGCTGGATGCACTGACGAATTACATTACCGCCGCTGGATACCCTGATACCAAGGCAGAGCATTGGAAGTTTTGGCCGGCGGATGTGCATTTCGTCGGCAAGGATATTGTGCGTTTTCACGCTATCTATTGGCCCGCCTTTCTCAAGGCGGCGGGGCTGGAACCCCCGAAGCGCGTCTTTGCCCATGGCTGGTGGACGATTGAGGGACAGAAAATGTCCAAGTCGCTCGGCAATGTGATTGATCCTGTGGCGCTGGTTGCGGAGTACGGGCTTGATCCACTGCGCTATTTCCTGCTGCGCGAAGTGCCCTTTGGGTCGGATGGAGATTTTTCGCGCAAGGCGCTGATTGGTCGTAACAATAGCGAATTGGCTGATGCGCTTGGCAATCTTGCCAATCGGACGCTCAGCCTGATCCAGAGGAGCTGCGAAGGACGTCTGCCGGATGCGGCGCTGGTGCGCGACACGGACAAACTGTTTGTTGACGAGGTGCAGACGCTGCCGACTGAAGTCCGGATTCGTCTGGAAAGCCAGGAATTCCAAATGGCGCTCGACGCCATAATGTCAGCGGTCCGGTCCGCGAATGGCTATATCACGGTGCATGCTCCATGGGCATTGAAGAAGACCCAACCGGACCGCATGCTGGAAGTGTTGCGCCATCTGCACGACGCGCTTCGCGTCTTCGCGACCGTTCTACAGTCCTTCATGCCCGGCACCATGGCCGCCTTGCTCGATCAACTCGGTGTGCCCGCCGGTGCGCGAGATTTGGCCGCGCTCGCAACCCCCTTGCCCGGCGGCACCGCCTTGCCACCGCCCAGCCCGCTCTTTCGCAAGATTGAAATCGAGGCCGCTTGATGCTGGTCGATAGCCATTGCCACCTTGATTATTATGTCGAGGCGGATATCGCCGATGTCATCGCCCGCGCCAAGGAAGCCGGCATTGGCCGCATGGTCACCATCGGCACGCGCTTTGCCCAGGCGGTACAGGTCAAGGCGCTGACTGAACGCTTTGACTGCGTTTTGGGCACGGTTGGCATCCACCCGCATAATGTCGGGGAAGGCCCGCTCCCAAGCGCGGAGGCACTCGCGACCTTGGCCGACCACCCGCGCATCATTGGCCTCGGCGAAAGCGGGCTTGATTACTTTTACGACAAGGCGCCGCGCGACGCCCAGGCGGAGAGTTTCCGCAACCATATCCGCGCCGCGCAGCTTACGAGCCTGCCGCTCGCAATTCATGCCCGCCAGGCGGATGAGGACATCGCCTCTATCCTGGCTGAGGAACGCGAGAGGGGAGGGGCCTTCCCCTTCCTGCTGCATTGCTTCAGCGGCGGCCGGGCTTTGGCCCAACGCGCCGTGGCCATGGGGGGCTATGTCTCCTTCTCAGGCATTCTGACCTTCCCGAAAAGTGACGAATTGCGCGACATTGCCCGCGATATCCCGTCTGACCGACTGCTGGTGGAAACCGATGCGCCTTTCCTTGCACCCGTGCCCTTCCGCGGCAAGCTCTGCGAACCCGCCATGGTGGCCCATACCGCCAAGGTGCTGGCCAGTGTGCGCGGGATGGAAATCGCGGCGCTTGAGGCGCTGACCACCTGCAATTTTGAGACGCTGTTCAAAAAGGCTGCTTGAGGTTTGGTCACGGTCACGATCCTTGGCTGTGGCGGCTCGGCGGGTGTGCCGCTCATTGGCGGCGCCGATGGCCGGGGCGATTGGGGCACCTGCGACCCGACCGAGCCACGGAATCGGCGAACCCGGTCCTCGATTTTGATCGAGGGCGATCAGGGGCAAAGGCTGCTTGTGGATGCCGGGCCAGATATGCGCGTTCAATTCCTCGCAGCCGGAATCGGCGCCGTGGAGGCCATTCTATTCACTCATCACCATGCCGATCATGTCATGGGCACCGATGAAACCCGCGTGCTGAATCGCATCACAGGCAAACCCTTGCCCATATATGGCATGGCAAAAACGCTGGATAACCTCAAGCAGCGCTTCGATTATGCCTTTCTGCCCGCGGTCGGCCCCTGGTTCTCTCGCCCGGCCCTGGAAGCGACCGAGGTCTCGCCCGGCGATACGGTGGCCATTGCCGGGCTGCCCATCACGCTGTTCAGCCAGGATCATGCGGTGATGGAAACGCTCGGGCTTCGAATCGGCGGCTTTGCCTATTCCACCGATCTGGTGCGCCTGCCGGCAGAAAGCTTCGCACTTCTTCACGGTCTGGATACCTGGGTTGTGGGATGCTTCCAGCCTGCGCCGCATCAGGTGCATGCGAATCTGGATCAGGTGCTTGAATGGGTGCGCATTTTGCAGCCGCGCCGGACGGTTTTAACCCATATGGGCAGCGATCTGGATTATGGCTGGCTTCGCCGCACCCTGCCGCCGGGGATCGAGCCCGGGTATGATGGCATGGTCTTGCAACCAGGCGCTGCGCTTGGGCGTTGACCCGGGCGGGAAAATGGGCACATGGGGTGTTCGGATGCTATGGCCTCACCAAATACGGTGCGCATTCCGAGAGCTGATGTGACGATTGTGGCGCGAAAGGATGAGCTTATGTTGCGGGAACGTGATCCGATTGAAGTTTATAACAATACCATGGTGCCGGTCGTGGTTGAGCAAACCGCGCGGGGCGAGCGGGCTTTCGACATTTTCTCCCGACTGCTGAAGGAGCGCATCATCTTTCTGACGGGGCCGGTTTTTGACCAGGTTTCCTCCCTGATCTGCGCCCAGCTTCTGTTTCTGGAAAGCGAAAACCCCAATAAGGACATCGCCTTCTACATCAATAGCCCAGGTGGGGTGGTGACCGCTGGCCTCGCCATGTATGACACCATGCAATACATTCGTAGCCCCGTAAGCACGGTCTGCATTGGGCAGGCGGCCTCCATGGGGTCCCTGCTGCTCTGCGCCGGGGCCAAGGATAAGCGCTACGCCCTGCCACATAGCCGGATCATGGTGCACCAGCCATCTGGCGGGGCGCAGGGTCAGGCGACAGATATCGAAATCCAGGCGCGCGAAATCCTGAAGGTCAGGAAGCGGCTGAACGAAATCTATGTCCGCCACACCGGCCAACCGATTGACGCGATTGAGCGTAAGCTGGAACGCGACAGCTACATGTCCTCGGAAGAGGCGCAGGATTTTGGGCTGATTGACCATGTGGTCGAAAAGCGGCCTTCGCTTGCCTCTGACGGGGCCGGTGGGTGAAATGGCCCTGTCGCGCCGGGCGCGCTTTCCCCGGCTGCGACTGGGGAGTATGATGTTTGAGGAGCGGCCCGCAAGTCGCGGCCGCATGGAGACGGTATGAGCAAGTCCGGCGATTCCAAGAATACCCTCTACTGCTCCTTCTGCGGGAAATCGCAGCATGAGGTCCGCAAGCTGATCGCTGGGCCAACGGTCTTCATCTGCGATGAATGCGTAGAACTCTGCATGGATATCATCCGTGAAGAGCACAAGACGCATATGGTGAAGTCACGCGATGGCGTGCCGACACCGAAGGAAATCTGCAAGGTTTTGGATGATTATGTGATCGGCCAAGAACACGCTAAGCGTGTGCTATCGGTCGCGGTGCACAATCACTACAAGCGGCTAGGGCAGGGCGGTAAGGGTCAGGATGTTGAGATTGCTAAATCCAACATCATGCTGCTGGGGCCGACCGGTTCGGGCAAGACACTGCTAGCGCAAACACTCGCACGTATTCTTGATGTGCCTTTTACCATGGCGGATGCCACCACGCTCACTGAAGCCGGCTACGTGGGTGAGGATGTGGAGAATATCATCCTCAAGCTGCTGCAAGCCGCGGATTACAATGTGGAACGCGCGCAGCGCGGCATTGTCTATATTGACGAAGTGGACAAGATCAGCCGCAAATCCGACAATCCTTCGATCACGCGTGATGTGAGCGGGGAAGGGGTGCAGCAGGCGCTGCTGAAGATAATGGAGGGTACGGTCGCTTCCGTGCCGCCGCAGGGCGGGCGCAAGCATCCGCAGCAGGAATTCCTGCAAGTGGATACATCGAATATCCTTTTCATTTGTGGTGGTGCCTTTGCCGGGCTTGAAAAGATCATCAGCGCCCGCGGCAAGGGCTCGGGCATTGGCTTCGGTGCTGATGTGCGCGACCCGGATGAACGCCGCACCGGGGCCGTTCTGCGTGAGGTGGAGCCCGAGGATTTGCTGAAATTCGGCCTGATTCCGGAATTCATCGGCCGCTTGCCGGTGCTGGCAACGCTGGAAGATCTGGACGAAAAGGCGCTGATCGAGATTCTGACCAAGCCCAAGAATGCGCTAGTCAAGCAATATGGTCGCCTGTTTGAAATGGAAGGCGCCAAACTGACCTTCACCGAGGATGCGATGCGCGCTGTCGCCAAGCGGGCCATTCAGCGCAAGACTGGCGCGCGTGGCCTGCGTTCGATCTTGGAAACCATCCTGCTGAACACCATGTTTGAATTGCCAGGGCTCGAGACGGTGGAGGAGGTGGTGGTGAACAGCGAAGTGGCCGAAGGCCGCGCTCAGCCGCTGTTCATTTATGGCGAACGCGCCGCAGGGCAATCTTCAGCCTGAGGCGCCCCTGTCAAGGCCTTGTGGGGGTGTCGGCAAGGACCAAATTACATATCTCTGACGCCCCGCCTGAGCCGCCCTTGGGCAGGCCGGGTGCCGACTGTCCATAGTGAGGTCACATGACTGAAACATTGCGTGGCGATATCCTTCCTGTTCTGCCGTTGCGGGATATTGTTGTATTTCCGCATATGATCGTGCCGCTTTTCGTGGGCCGGGAAAAATCCGTGCGCGCGCTTGAAGCGGTGATGAAGGATGACAAGCAGATCCTGTTGGTCGCCCAGAAGAATGCCGGCCAGGATGACCCGGGTGCGGATGATCTGTTCCAGATCGGCACGATTTCCACGGTCCTGCAATTGCTGAAGCTGCCCGATGGCACGGTGAAGGTGCTGGTCGAAGGCGGGCGGCGTGCGCGCGTCGCCGGCTATAAGGAAACCTCGCCCTATTTCGAAGCCTTTGTCGAAAAGATCGAAGAAGCGCCGGTTGAAGGGCGTGAGACGGAAGCACTGGCGCGCACCGTGGTCGGGCAATTCGAACAATACATGAAGCTGAACAAGAAGATCGCGCCTGAGGTGCTGGTTTCGGTCAATCAGATCGAAGATGCATCAAAGCTGGCGGATACCATCGCATCCCATCTCGGGCTCAAAATCCCGGAAAAGCAGGAATTGCTGGAACTGCCTTCTATTGCCGCGCGGCTTGAAAAGGTCTTCGCCTATATGGAAGGCGAGATCGGGGTGCTGCAGGTGGAAAAGCGCATCCGCAGCCGTGTGAAGCGGCAGATGGAAAAGACGCAGCGCGAATACTACCTGAATGAACAGTTGAAGGCGATCCAGAAGGAGCTTGGCGAAGGCGAAGACGGCAAGGACGAAATCGCAGAAATCGAAGCCAAGATCAAGGCCACCAAATTCTCCAAGGAAGCGCGCGAAAAGGCCTTGGCTGAGGTCAAGAAGCTCCGCAGCATGAGCCCGATGAGCGCGGAAGCGACGGTGGTGCGCAATTACCTGGATTGGATGTTGTCCATCCCCTGGAAGAAGCAAAGCCGGGTGCGCAAGGACATTGTGGCGGCAGAGAAGGTTCTCGATGCCGATCACTATGGGCTTGAGAAGGTGAAGGAACGCATCATCGAATATCTGGCGGTGCAGTCTCGTTCACCCAAGATTCGCGGCCCGATTCTGTGCTTGGTTGGTCCGCCTGGTGTCGGCAAGACCTCGCTTGGCAAATCCATCGCCAAGGCGACTGGCCGGATTTTTGTGCGCATGTCCTTGGGCGGCGTGCGGGATGAAGCGGAAGTGCGTGGCCATCGCCGGACCTATATCGGGTCCATGCCCGGCAAGGTCATTCAGGGGATGAAGAAGGCCAAAACCTCAAACCCGCTTTTCCTGTTGGATGAAATTGACAAGCTGGGCGCGGATTGGCGAGGTGATCCTTCCTCCGCCTTGCTGGAAGTGCTTGACCCTGAGCAGAACAGCACCTTCGCGGATCACTATCTGGAAGTGGATTATGATCTTTCGGATGTGATGTTCGTGACGACCGCAAATTCGCTCCGCATGCCGCAGCCCTTGCTTGACCGCATGGAGATCATTCGCATCCCCGGCTATACTGAGGATGAGAAGATTGAAATTGCCAAGCGCCATCTAATCGCCAAAGTGAATGAGGCGAATGGGCTCAAGGAAGGCGAATGGACGCTGGCTGATGCCGCCATTCGTGACCTGATCCGCTACTACACGCGTGAAGCCGGTGTGCGTAACCTGGAACGCGAAATCGCGGGTCTAGCGCGCAAGGCGGTGAAGGAGATTGTCTCCAAAAAGACGAAGAAGGTCGCGATCACGTCGAAGAACCTTGAGAAATTTGCCGGTGTTCGCAAGTTCCGCTACGGAGAAGCTGAGGCCGAGGATATGGTCGGTGTTGTTACTGGCTTGGCCTGGACGGAAGTGGGTGGCGAAATTCTCACCATCGAATCGGTCCTGCTGCCGGGCAAGGGCACTGTGAAGCAGACCGGCAAGCTTGGCGATGTGATGCAGGAAAGTGTCTCCGCCGCCATGTCCTATGTACGCAGCCGCTCAACCAGTTTCGGCATCAAGCCGACGCTATTTGAAAAGCGCGATCTGCATGTGCATGTGCCGGAAGGGGCGACGCCCAAGGATGGGCCTTCTGCCGGGATCGCGATGGCGACCAGCATTGTCTCCGTGCTCACGGGCATTCCGGTCCGGCGCGACGTGGGCATGACCGGGGAGATTACGCTGCGCGGGCGGGTTTTGCCGATTGGCGGGCTCAAGGAAAAGCTGCTGGCCGCGATGCGGGCGGGCATCAGGACTGTTTTCATTCCGAAAGAGAATGAAAAGGACCTGGCCGATATCCCGGAAAGCGTGAAAAAGAGCCTGGAGATCAACCCGGTATCCCATGTGGATGAGGTGATCATGCGCGCCCTGGCCCGCAAGCCTGAGGCAATCACCTGGGAAGAACCGGTGGAAGCGCCGCCGCAAAAGCCCGAATCGGCAGCGGGCGCCGCGCTACCCCACTAACTGCGCGGGGGCGGCCTTTCTGCCATTTGCGGCGGGATGGGGTGACGTGTAGAAAAGCGCAGGCTTTTCGTGACACGTCTCTCTCTCCGGCTGATGGCTGATCGGTCGTTTCGCGCTCAAGTCGTTTCATTACCTGGAAAGGATGTATCCGTGAACAAACAGGAACTGGTCGTGGCTGTCGCCAAGGCGGCCGATATGACCAAGGAAAAGGCCGCAGAGGCCGTGGATGCGGTGTTCGATTCGATCACCGCGGGCCTCAAGCAGGATGGCGAGGTGCGCCTGATGGGCTTTGGCACCTTTGCCGCCGCCAAGCGCGGCGCCAGCATCGGGCGCAATCCGCGCACGGGTGAGGAACTCAAAATCCCCGCCAGCACCGCGGTGCGCTTCAAGGTCGGCAAGGGCCTGAAGGATGCGGTGAACTGAGCCTGCGGGCTTACTGCTTTGGTCGGGTCAACAAGGGCCCGGCCCCTATGCTAATTTTGGTTCAGGTGGGGCGCTTAGCTCAGCGGTAGAGCGCCTGTCTTACACACAGGATGTCGGCGGTTCGACCCCGTCAGCGCCCACCAGTCATCTACGCCTTGCCTTGACACCAGCGGGGCAGGCGTCCTAACAACCTTTACTGATTCGAAAGCGGGTGTAGCTCAGTCGGTTAGAGCGTCGGCCTGTCACGCCGAAGGTCGCGGGTTCGAGCCCCGTCACTCGCGCCACCCTCCCGCAAACATGTAACACTGCAACCATTCTTCCGTAACTGGTATGTTTTATCTCTCCAACTTGAATTTACGGCTGAATGGCGTATGGCGCATTCTGCAAAGCGGGGCTAATCTCGCTTCGCTGCAATGCGGTAAAAACCGTGGGCAGGCCAAAACGCGCATCCAGGCTGATGGGGGCGCCAGAGTTGAGGAAGTCATGACCCAGCCCTTGCTGGCCACGTATTTCCCTGTGCTCGTTTTCCTGGGCATAGCGGCAGGGATCGCGATTGCAATGGTTGTCGGCGCCATGCTGGCGGCGCGGCAGAAGCCTTATGCCGAAAAGCTCTCCACCTATGAATGCGGCTTTGCGCCCTTTGACGATACGCGGCGCCGTTTCGATGTGCGCTTCTATCTGGTGGCGATCCTTTTCATCATTTTCGACCTGGAAGTGGCCTTCCTTTTTCCCTGGGCCGTGTCGCTCGGTGCCATTGGTTGGCTCGGTTTCGGGTCCATGATGGCATTTCTTTTCGTGCTGACGATTGGCTTCGTCTATGAATGGCGCAAAGGCGCGCTGGATTGGGAATGAGATGAGCGGCGCTCCCGAACTTTCCTGGAATAAACAGACCCTGCCGCCTGGCGCTGCACAGAATGCGGTAGTGAAAGCCGTTGGCGATGAAATCACCGAAAAGGGTTTCGTTGTCGCCAATCTGGACAAGGTGGTGAATTGGGCGCGCAGCGGCAGCTTGTGGCCGATGACCTTCGGCCTGGCTTGCTGCGCGGTGCCGATGATCCACGCCTATATGGCGCGCTATGATTTGGACCGCTTCGGCATCATTCCGCGCGGTTCGCCCCGGCAATCGGATGTGATGATCGTGGCCGGTACGCTGACCAATAAAATGGCGCCGGCGCTGCGCAAGGTTTACGATCAGATGTCGGAACCGCGCTGGGTGATTTCCATGGGGTCCTGCGCCAATGGCGGCGGGTATTACCATTACTCCTACAGCGTGGTGCGCGGATGTGATCGTGTGGTGCCGGTGGATATCTACGTGCCCGGCTGCCCGCCCACGGCCGAGGCCTTGGTTTATGGCATTCTGCAATTGCAGAAGAAAATCCGCAGGACAGGAACCATCCTCCGTGGCTGAGCAGTTGCCTGAAGCCGCGGAAGCGCTGGCGGAAAATCCGTTTAAGACACTGGGCGCGGCGATTGCCGCCGCGGCACCGCAGGGTGCTGTGACGGGCTTCACCTTGGCGCGGGGCGGGGCGGAATTGGCGGTGCAAGCCAATCGCGATCAGCTCCTGGCATTGATGCTGATGCTGCGTGACGATCCGCGCTTCTCCTTCGAACAATGCATGGATATTTGCGGCGTGGATTGGCCCGAACGCGCTGAGCGATTTGAGATTGTCTATAACCTGCTCAGCCTTGTGGAAAATCGCCGCATTCGTGTCGCGGTGACAACCGATGGTGTGGCGCCTGTGCCCTCCGTCGCCGAGATTTGGCCGAGTGCCACCTGGTATGAGCGTGAGACCTGGGACATGTTTGGCGTGGTCTTTGCCGGGCAGCCTGATTTGCGGCGGCTGCTGACGGATTATGGCTTTGAAGGCCATCCGCTGCGCAAGGACTTCCCGATCACAGGGCATGTTGAAGTGCGCTATGATTCAGAACAGCAGCGCGTGGTTTATCAGCCCGTCACGCTGCAACAGGATTTCCGCAACTTTGATTTCTTGAGCCCCTGGGAAGGCATGACCACACTGCCCGGGGACGAGAAAGTGCATCTCAACCGTCTGGAGGATCCGGCATGAGCCAGAGCCAGGCAATCGCCATTGCAGGCGAAGCGCCCGAGATGGTCCGCCAAACTATTGAAGGTGACAGCCACACCATCAATTTCGGCCCGCAGCATCCCGCCGCGCATGGTGTGTTGCGCCTGATCCTTGAGATGAAGGGTGAGGTTGTGGAACGCGCCGATCCGCATATCGGCCTGCTGCATCGCGGCACCGAAAAGCTGATCGAACACAAGACCTATATCCAGGCTCTGCCGTATTTTGACCGCCTCGATTACGTGAGCCCGATGTGCATGGAGCATGCTTTTGCGCTTGGTACTGAGCGGCTTTTGGGGATCGAAGCGCCGGAGCGTGCGCAATATATCCGCGTGCTGTTCAGCGAATTGACGCGCGTACTGAACCATTTGCTGAACATCACGACCTATGCACTGGATTGCGGCGCTATCACGCCGGCACTTTGGGGCTTCGAACAGCGCGAGACCTTGCTTGAATTCTATGAGGCAGTGTCGGGCAGCCATTACCACGCGAATTACTTCCGCCCCGGTGGGGTTGCCAAGGATGTGCCGGCGGGGCTCGAGGAAAAAATCGCTGCCTGGGCCAGGAAATTTCCGGAATTCCTGGAGGATTTGGAAGGGCTGCTCACGGAAAACCGGATCTTCAAGCAGCGTACCGTTGATATCGGTATCATGAGTGCGGAACAGGCCATGGCTTGGGGCTTCAGCGGGCCTTGCCTTCGTGCTTCCGGCTGTGCTTGGGATTTGCGCAAGAGCCAGCCTTATGATGTCTATGACCAGATGGAATTTGATGTGCCGGTCGGCACGCGCGGCGATTGCTATGACCGTTATCTGGTTCGCATGCTGGAAATGCGCGAAAGCCTGAAGATCATTGATCAATGCCTGAAGCAGATGAAGCCGGGCCCGATCAAGCTGATGGATAACAAGATCGCGCCGCCGCAACGTGCTGAAATGAAGCGTTCCATGGAAGCGCTGATCCATCACTTCAAGCTCTACACGGAAGGCTATCACGTGCCGGCGGGGTCTACTTATTCCGTTGTGGAAGCGCCGAAGGGTGAATTCGGCGTCTATCTGGTGGCGGACGGCACCAACAAACCCTATCGCTGCAAAATCCGCGCACCTGGATATGCGCATTTGCAGGCGATGGAAGTGCTCTCAAAAGGGCATATGCTGGCCGATGCGGTTTCCGTCATTGGTTCTCTTGATATCGTCTTTGGGGAAATTGACCGGTGAGCGCGCCAGCCCACAAGGAACCTGGCAGCTTCGCTTTTGATGCCGATAGCGAAGCGAAAATCGCGACCATTCTGAAGCGCTATCCGGAAGGTAAGCAGGCAAGTGCGGTGATCCCGCTGCTTTATGTGGCGCAACGCCAGATGGGGCGGTTGACCCAAAGTGCCTGGGTGCCGCGCGTGGCGATGGATGTCATCGCAGAACGGCTTTCCATGCCGCCGATCCGCGTTTACGAAGTCGCGACCTTCTATTTTATGTTCAACATAAAGCCGATTGGGCGGCATCATTTGCAGCTTTGCGGCACCACACCATGCATGCTGCGCGGTTCGGATGATGTGCTGCGCGCCTGCAAGGATGCTGGCGGCTTGAAGGGCGTTGGTGATACCAGCGCTGATGGCGTCTTTACGCTGACAGAAGTGGAATGCCTCGGCGCCTGCGTGAATGCACCCATTCTGCAGATTGATTATCATTACTATGAAGATCTTGATTACGAGAGCACGGTGAAGCTGTTGGAAGCCTTCAAGCGCGGCGAGATGCCAAAGCCTGGCAGCGCCATTGGCCGCATGGCTAGCGCGCCGGTAGGTGAGCAAACGATTTTGACTGGGCGGGGGGACGAATAGGATGGCCCTTTCAGACAAGGACCGGATTTTCCAGAACCTTTATGGTCGTCAGCCCTGGAATCTGGCGGCTGCACGCATGCGTGGGAATTGGGATGGCACGGCGGCCATCATCGGGCGCGGTCGCGATGCGGTGATTGAGGTTGTCAAGAATTCCGGTCTGCGCGGGCGCGGCGGTGCAGGTTTCCCGACCGGCATGAAATGGTCCTTCATGCCGAAGCAATCGGATGGGCGGCCTTCCTATCTGGTGGTGAATGCCGATGAATCGGAACCGGGCACCTGCAAGGACCGCGACATTATTCGCCACGATCCGCATACGCTGATCGAAGGCTGCCTGATTGGCGGTTTTGCCATGGGTGCCCATGCCGGCTACATCTATATTCGCGGCGAATACTACAATGAAAGCGTCGTGCTGGAAGCAGCGATCCAGGAAGCCTATGATGCCGGTCTGCTCGGGCGGAATGCCGCAGGGTCTGGTTGGGATTTCGATCTTTATATGCATCGCGGCGCCGGCGCCTACATTTGCGGTGAAGAAACCGCGCTGATCGAAAGCCTGGAAGGCAAGAAGGGCATGCCGCGGCTGAAGCCGCCTTTCCCGGCGGCGGTCGGGCTTTATGGCTGCCCGACCACGGTGAATAATGTTGAAACCATCGCCGTGGTGCCGGAAATTTTGCGCCGTGGGCCGGAATGGTTTTCATCCTTCGGGCGGCCCAAGAATTCGGGCACGAAGATTTTCTGCATCCAGGGCCATGTGAACAACCCCTGCAATGTGGAAGCGGAGATGAGCATCCCGATGCGGGAGCTGATTGAACGCTATGCCGGCGGTGTGCGCGGCGGTTGGGATAATCTGCTCTGTGTTATTCCGGGTGGTTCTTCCACGCCGCTGCTGCCGAAGCATATCTGCGATGACGTGCTGATGGATTTTGATGCGCTGCGCGAACACCGTTCGGGCCTTGGCACGGCGGGCGTGATTGTGATGGATAAATCTACCGATGTGATCAAGGCGATTGCGCGGCTGGCCGCCTTCTATAAGCATGAAAGCTGCGGCCAGTGCACCCCTTGCCGCGAAGGCATGGGCTGGCAGAAGCGCATGATGGACCGCATGGTGGAAGGCAATGCGGAGATCGAGGAAATTGACGTGCTGGAAAACGTCACGCGCCGCATTGAAGGCCATACGATCTGCGCCTTGGCCGATGGTGGTGTCTGGCCCGTGCAGGGGCTGATCCGGCATTTCCGCCCGCTGATGGAGGAACGCATTCGTGATTACAAGCGGCGCCACGCGCTGCCTCAGGCGGCGGAGTGAGCGCCATGGTGAAGGTCACGGTTGATGGCATTGAAGTGGAAGTCCCGAACGGGTCCTCTGTGCTGCAAGCCTGCGAAGCGGCGGGCAAGGAAATCCCGCGCTTTTGCTATCATGAACGGCTGAGTGTTGCCGGCAATTGCCGTATGTGCCTGGTGGAAGTGGAAAAGGCGCCAAAGCCGGTCGCTTCCTGCGCCTATCCGGTGATGGATGGGATGAAGCTGTTCACCGATACGCCCGTGGTGCGCAATGCGCGACGCGGTGTGATGGAATTTCTGCTGATCAATCACCCGCTGGATTGCCCGATCTGCGATCAGGGCGGCGAATGTGATTTGCAGGACCAGGCCTATGCCTATGGCCATGACAAGTCGCGTTACGGTGAAGCCAAGCGGGCGGTGAAGGATAAGAATATCGGCCCGCTCATCAAAACGGTGATGACACGCTGCATTCAATGCACACGCTGCGTGCGCTTTGCTGCCGAGGTGGCCGGCACGCCGGAGCTTGGCGGTACCAATCGCGGCGAGAAAATGGAAATCGGCACCTATGTGGAAAAGGCGCTGACCTCTGAGCTTTCCGGCAATTTGATTGATATCTGCCCGGTCGGTGCGCTGACCAGCCGGCCTTACGCTTTCGTGTCTCGGCCTTGGGAATTGCGCAAGACGGATGGCATTGATGTGCTGGATGCCGTGGGGGCGAATATCCGTATTGATACGCGCGGCCCCGAAGTGTTGCGCATTCTGCCGCGCATCAATGAAGCCGTGAATGAGGAATGGATGGCCGATCGCGGTCGCTTTTCCTTCGATGGGCTTAAGCGCCGCCGGCTGGATCGGCCGTGGGTGCGCAAGGATGGCCGTATGGTCGCGGCAAGCTGGGCGGAAGCCTTCGCTGCCATTGCTTCGAAGCTGGCGCAAACGCCGGCGGACCGGATGGGTGCGGTGGCGGGTGCGCTTGCGGATGCGGAAAGCGTGCTGGCGCTCAAAGGTCTGATGGCGGCCTATGGCAGTGCCAGTCTGGATTGCCGGGAAGATGGTGCGGTGATTGATGGCAGCCGTGCTGATTTCTATCGCTTCAACACGACGATTGCCGGGATTGAAGAAGCCGATGCGCTGCTGATCATTGGCGCTGACCCGCGCAAGGAAGCGCCGGTCTTGAATGCGCGTATCAGGAAGCGTTGGGCGCAGGGGCGTTTTCCGGTCGGCTTCATCGGGCCGGTGGGCATTGATCTGACCTATAGCGCGCAGCATTTGGGCGAAGGCCCGGCGGTGATTTCGGCGATGTTGGATGGTTCGCATCCTTTCGCCGCAACGCTGAAGGCAGCGCAGAAGCCCATGCTGATCCTTGGGCGTGGTGCTATTGCGCGCGCTGATGGTGAGGCGGTGCTGGCAGCCGCATGGCGCTTGGCGGCAGAGGCCGGCATGCTGAAGCCTGATTGGCATGGCTTCAATCTGCTGCATCATTTCGGCGGACAGGTCGGCGCCTTGGAACTCGGCTTCCTGCCGGGGCAGGGGGGCAAGGACCTTGCCGCGATGCTCCGTGATGGCGTGGATGCGCTGTGGCTGCTGAATGCGGATGGCTTTGATCCGGCGCGCATCCCAGCCAGCACTTTTGTGATCTATCAGGGCCATCATGGTGACGCCATGGCGGCGCGTGCCGATGTTCTGCTGCCAGGTGCGGCCTACACGGAAAAGGACGCGACCTGGGTGAATACCGAAGGCCGCGCTCAACGCAGCTATCGCGCCATTCACCCGCCAGGCGAAGCGCGAGAGGATTGGCGCATCATCCGCGCCTTCAGTGAAGGTGTTGGCAAGACGCCGCCTTACAATGATCTGGATGCGCTGCGGGAGCGGCTGGCGAGTGTCAGCCCAGTCTTCGCGCGCATTGGCGAAGTGGCGGCTTCAGGCTGCGCCGATATGGCCGGCCCGCAAGCGCGTGCTGGGATCGAGGCGGCACCCTTCCGCCTGCCGATTACGGAATATCACCGCGCCGATGTGATCAGCCGTGCATCGGATGTCATGGCGGAATGCACCGCGGTCTATGGGCCGCAGCCGGCTTTGGCGGCGGAGTAAGGCGATGAGCGACTTTCTTGCCTCCACGATCGGTGTCCTGGCGCTGACGGTCGCCAAGGCTTTGGCGCTGCTCGTGCCGTTGCTGATGATGGTTGCCTTCTTGACGCTGGCTGAACGCAAGGTGCTGGCGGCGATGCAAATGCGTCGAGGCCCGAATGTGGTTGGACCCTTCGGTTTGCTGCAGCCCTTTGCCGATGCGCTCAAGATGCTGCTCAAGGAAACCATTGTACCGACAGGGGCGAATAAGCTCCTGTTCCTGTTCGCGCCGATGCTGACCTTCATGCTGGCCATGCTCGCCTGGGCGGTGATCCCGTTGAATGATGGTTGGGCGATTGCCGATATCAATGTCGGCATTCTCTATCTTTTCGCCATTTCATCGCTTGGCGTTTACGGCATCATCATTGCGGGTTGGGCTTCGAATTCGAAATACGCTTTCCTCGGCGCGCTCCGTTCCGCCGCGCAGATGGTGTCTTACGAAGTCAGCATGGGCTTTGTGATTGTGACTGTGCTACTTTGCGTGGGCTCGCCCAATCTGAACGCCATTGTGAAGGCGCAGGAGAGTCTCTGGTTCTTCATCCCGCTGTTTCCGATGTTCGTGATTTTCTTCATCTCGACGCTGGCCGAGACCAACCGCGCGCCGTTCGACTTGCCGGAAGGCGAAAGCGAATTGGTGGCCGGCTTCTTCGTTGAATATAGCAGCATGTCCTTCGCGCTATTCTTCCTTGGCGAATACGCGAATATGATCCTGATGGCGTCGCTGACGACCATTCTGTTCCTAGGGGGCTGGTATCCGCCGCTGGCGATTGGCCCATTCACCTGGATCCCCGGGCCGATTTGGTTCGTGCTGAAGGTCTGCTTTCTGCTGTTTGTCTTTATCTGGGTCCGCGCGACCTTCCCGCGCTACCGCTATGACCAGTTGATGCGGCTCGGCTGGAAGGTGTTTCTGCCCTTCAGCCTGATCTGGCTGGTGATTACCGCAGCGGTTCTGAAACTCACCGGCTGGCTGCCGGCTTGATGGGGCGCTGAACATGACTTCTCTCGATCGCGTCGCACGCAGCCTGCTGCTTTGGGAAATCGTCTCCGGCATGGCGCTCACCTTGAAGTATTTTTTCAAGAAGAAGGTGACGCTGAACTACCCCTATGAACGCGGGCCGCTTGGGCCGCGCTTCAAGGGTGAACATGCGCTGCGCCGCTACCCGAATGGCGAAGAACGCTGCATTGCCTGCAAGCTGTGTGAGGCGGTGTGCCCTGCCCAGGCCATTACCATTGAAGCAGAGCCACGCGAAGATGGCAGCCGCCGCACGACGCGCTACGACATTGACATGACCAAGTGCATCTATTGCGGCTTGTGCGAAGAAGCGTGCCCGGTGGATGCCATTGTCGAAGGCGCGAATATAGAATTTGCAGTCGAGCGGCGGGAAGAACTCATCTACACCAAGGAAAAGCTGCTCGATAATGGCGATCGTTGGGAACCCATGCTGGCTGAGAGGCTGCGCCTCGACGCACCATATCGGTAAGGGAAGGGGCGTTTGATGATTGCCGCTCTTGCCTTTTACGCTTTCGCCGCGGTGCTGATTGGCTCTGCCGTCATGGTGGTGACCAGCCGGAACCCCGTGCATAGCGTGCTGTTCCTGATCCTGGCCTTCTTCAATGCGGCCGGGCTTTTCCTGATGGCCGGGGCTGAATTCCTCGCGATGATCCTGGTCATTGTCTATGTCGGTGCGGTCGCGGTGCTGTTCCTGTTCGTGGTGATGATGCTGGATATTGACTTTGCACGTTTGCGTGAGCGCTTTCAGCGTTATGCCCCAATTGGCGCGCTGATCGGCCTCGTGCTGCTCGTGCAATTGGTCATGGTGATGATCGGCTGGAGCTCGGCACCCGGGGCGATGGCGTTACGGCTCAATGAAACCCCGGCGGATATCGCGAATGCGGAAGCGGTTGGGCGCATTCTCTATACCGATTATATCTATCTGTTTCAAGGCTGCGGCCTGATCCTGCTGGTGGCGATGATTGGTGCCATTGTGCTAACGCTACGCGACAAGCCGAATTCCAAGCGGCAGAATATCGCGGAACAGATCGCGCGTGCAGGGTCTGTGACGAATGTTGCGGTGCCGACCGGTGCGGGGTTGAAGCAGTTGGGCATTCGTCGCCCGCTACCACCCGAGGAAGCCGCGCCCAAGCCCCTTGAGCATCACCACGGCCATGGGGGGCATCACTCACATGGCCATTAGCTTGTCCCATTTCCTGACCGTGGCGGCGATCCTGTTCGTCCTTGGCATTTTTGGGATTTTTCTGAACCGCAAGAATGTCATCATCATTCTGATGTCGGTGGAATTGATTTTGTTATCGGTCAATCTGAACCTGGTGGCGTTTTCCGCGCATTTGAATGATCTGGCCGGCCAAGTCTTCACCATGTTCATCCTGACCGTGGCGGCGGCTGAAGCCGCGATTGGCCTTGCCATTCTTGTTGTCTACTACCGCAACCGCGGTTCGATCGAGGTCGAGGATATCTCGACCCTGAAGGGTTAGCGCAATGTTTGTCGGCGCCGTTTTTTTCCCGCTGCTGGGTGCGACCATTGCGGGCTTCTTTGGTCGCTGGATTGGCGACAAGGCTTCGCAATGGGTCACGTCTCTCTGCATGGCGCTGGCCGCCATTTGCGGGGTTGCTGCTTTCATCGAAATTGCCTTGCGCCATGCGCCGCAAACATTGGTGCTGCTGCGCTTCCTAGATGTTGGGTCCTTCGGGCTTGATTGGGCGCTCCGCTATGACACGCTGAGTGTGGTCATGGTGGCGATGGTCACCTGCATTTCCACCCTGATCCATCTGTATAGCGTCGGCTATATGTCGCATGACCCGACCACGCCGCGCTTCTTCGCCTATCTGTCCCTGTTCACCTTCATGATGCTGATGCTGGTGACTGCGGATAATCTGGTGCAATTATTTTTTGGCTGGGAAGGTGTTGGTCTCGCTTCCTATTTGCTCATTGGGTATTGGTATGAAAGGGAAAGCGCCTGCGCGGCGGCGATGAAAGCCTTCATTGTCAATCGCGTCGGCGATCTGTTCTTCATGCTGGGGCTTTGCCTCACCTTCTGGGTTTTTGGGTCCATCGAATTCAGCGAGATCTTTGGTGTCGTTGATCAGCACAAGGATGCGCGCTTCGCGGGCCTGCCGGCTTATGAGGTGATTTGCATCCTGCTCTTCCTTGGCGCTTGCGGTAAGTCGGCGCAGCTTGGCCTGCACACCTGGCTGCCGGATGCGATGGAAGGCCCGACGCCGGTTTCCGCGCTGATCCATGCGGCGACGATGGTGACAGCGGGTGTGTTTTTGATCGCGCGCATGTCCCCGGTGTTCGAATATGCGCCAACCGCCCTTGCCATCATGACGGCGGTGGGCGCCTCAACGGCGCTGTTTGCGGCCACCATTGGCTGCGTGCAGAACGACATCAAACGCATCATCGCCTATTCCACCTGTTCGCAGCTTGGCTATATGTTTTTCGCCGCTGGCGTTGGTGCCTATCAGGGCGCGGTGTTTCATTTGTTCACCCATGCCTTCTTCAAGGCGCTGCTTTTCCTCTCGGCCGGCTCGGTGATCCACGCCATGTCGGGCGAACAGGATATCCGTAAAATGGGTGGCGTCTGGAAGAAGCTTCCGGTGACCTATGCGGTGATGTGGATTGGCTCTCTCGCACTTGCGGGTGTGCCCTATTTCGCTGGCTATTATTCCAAGGATTTTGTGCTGGAAGCAGCCTTTGCGACGCATTCCGGGGTTGGGATCTATGCCTTTATCTGCGGCCTGCTCGCGGCCTTCCTGACTGCCTTCTATTCCTGGCGCCTGCTGATCCTGACCTTCCACGGCAAGCCGCGGGCGGATCCTCACACCATGGAACATGTGCACGAAAGCCCGGCGGTGATGCTTGTGCCGCTGCTGTTGCTTGCCGTGGGCGCAGTGTTTGCGGGTGCGGTCTTCGCGCCGTCTTTCATTGGCCATCACTGGGAAGAATTCTGGAACGGCGCCATCGTCAATGCAGCCCATAACCACATCATGCATCACGTGCATGAAGTCCCCGGCTGGGTGCCGCTCGCGCCCACCATGGTCGGGCTTGGCGGCATTGCGCTTGCCTATGTGATGTATGTTTTTGTGCCGAGCCTGCCGGCGGCGCTTGCGAATGCGCTGCCTGGGGTGCATCGTTTCCTGCTCAACAAATGGTATTTTGATGAGCTTTATGACGCAATCTTTGTCCGCCCCGCGCGGGCCGTGGCGCGCGGCTTTTGGAAGATTGGCGATGTGCGCATCATTGATGGTGTGCCTAATGGGCTTGCCGCATCGGTCGCCGGTGCGGCGCGTCAGGCGGTTGCGCTGCAAACCGGGCGCGTTGCTACTTACGCCTTCACCATGATTGTGGGGCTTGTTGTGCTTGTTTCTCTGCTGTTGTTCGGTGGCTGAAGATCATGGGTGTCGGTTTCCCCTTGCTCAGCTTGCTGACCTTCCTGCCGCTTGCAGGGGTCGCGATCATCCTGGCCGTGCGTGGCGATGAACAGACCGTCGCGAGCAATGCGCGCTGGACGGCGCTTTGGACCTGCCTGATCACCTTCATGCTCTCGCTCGTGCTGTGGTTCCGTTTTGACAAGAATGAGGCGGAATTCCAATTCGTCGAAAGGCTGGATTGGCTCGCGGATTTCGGCGTGACCTATCACATGGGCGTGGATGGCATTTCGGTGCTGTTTGTCATGCTCTCCACCCTGCTGACTCCCATCTGCATCCTGTCTTCGTGGGAGGCTGTGCAGAGTCGCGAGCGCGAATACATGATCGCCTTCCTGATCCTTGAAACCATGATGGTCGGCATGTTCTGCGCACTCGATTTCGTGGTATTTTACATCTTCTTCGAAGGCGTGCTGATCCCGATGTTCCTGATCATTGGGGTTTGGGGCGGGCAGCGGCGTGTTTATGCGGCCTTCAAGCTGTTTCTTTATACGTTGCTTGGGTCCGTGCTGATGCTGCTTGCCATCCTGCTGCTGTGGTACAGGGCGGGCACCACGGATATTCTGGAGCTATTTACGCTCACCATTCCACCATCGTTGCAGACCTGGATTTTCCTGGCGTTCTTTGCCTCCTTCGCCGTCAAGGTGCCGATGTGGCCGGTGCATACTTGGCTTCCCGATGCGCATGTGGAAGCACCCACGGCGGGTTCTGTCATTCTGGCTGGTGTGCTGTTGAAGATGGGCGCTTACGGCTTCCTTCGCTTCAGCCTGCCCTTGCTGCCGGTCGCGAGTGCGGAATTCGCACCCTGGATTTTTGCGCTGTCCATTCTCGCCATCGTCTATACTTCGCTGGTGGCGCTCGCGCAGGAAGATATGAAGAAGCTGATTGCCTATTCATCGGTTGCACATATGGGCAATGTCACGCTTGGGATTTTCACCCTCACGCAGCAGGGGCTTTCGGGGGCCTTGTTCACCATGCTCTCACACGGCGTGGTTTCCAGCGCGCTGTTTCTTTGCGTCGGCGTTTTGTATGACCGGGTGCATTCGCGCGAAATTGCGCGTTATGGCGGGATTGCGAAGATCATGCCGGGCTATGCGCTGGTCTTCATGCTCTTCACCATGGCTTCCGTCGCGCTGCCAGGGCTGGCGGGCTTCCCCGGCGAATTGCTGGTGATCCTAGGCGCCTGGAAAGTGAACCCTTGGGTTGCCTCTGGCGCAGCGCTCGGCATGATCTTGGGTGCGGCCTATATGCTCTCTCTTTATCGCCGCGTTGTCTTCGGGCGCATCGCGCGGGATGATTTGCGCGGGCTGCTTGATCTGTCACCGCGCGAATATGCGGTTTTCGCGCCACTCATTGTGCTCACCATCTGGATGGGCATTTATCCGCAAAGCTTCCTGTCCTTCTTTGAGGTCTCTGTCGCGGCGCTGGTGGAACGGCATCACGCCGCGCTTGGCGCTGCACGGCTCGCGGGGTTGTAAGATCATGAATTGGATGCTGGCCCTGCCCGAAATTGTGCTGGCCTGCGCCGGCCTTTCCATTCTGATGATTGGTGTGCTGCCGCGGCAGAATATGTTCTTCGGCTGCACCATGGCGTCCATTGGCGCCTTGGTGGTGACCGCCGCCCTGGTGCTGACGGTGCCGGAAGGTTCGGGCTTCGCTGGTCAGGTGATTTCCGATGGTTTCGCGCGTTTCATGAAGCTACTGGTGTTGCTGGGTGCGGCGATTGGCATGCTGATGGCGCTTGATTTCAACACGCGCGAAGGGCTGGATCGCTTCGAATATCCGGTGCTGCTGCTGTTTGCGACCCTCGGCATGCTGATCATGCTGAGTGCGAATGATTTCATGACCGTCTATATCGGCTTGGAATTGCTCTCGCTCAGCCTTTACGTGGTGGCCGCGTTTCATCGGGATAATGAGCAATCCGCCGAAGCGGGCTTGAAATACTTCGTGTTGGGCGCCTTGGCTTCTGGCCTGTTCCTTTATGGCGCGTCACTGGTCTATGGCTTTGCCGGCACTACCAGCTTTGAACGCATCGCGCTCGCGCTGCTTGATCCCGTTGGCCGCAGTCAGGGGCTGACGGTTGGGTTGATCTTCATCCTGGCTGGCCTGGCCTTCAAGGTTTCCGCTGTGCCCTTCCATATGTGGACGCCCGATGTCTATGAAGGCGCACCCACACCGGTCACGGCGTTTTTCGCCGCCGCGCCGAAGGTGGCGGCGATTGCGCTGCTGGTGCGCGTGCTGGCTGGGCCTTTCGCGGAACTCGCTGCGCAATGGCAGCAGGTCATCATTCTCGTCTCACTCGCGTCCATGGTGCTTGGTGCGCTGGCGGCAGTTGGGCAGCACGATATCAAGCGGCTGATGGCCTATTCCTCGATCGGCCATATTGGCTATGCGCTGATGGGGTTAGCGGTCGCGAGTGATGAGGGCCTGCATGGCCTGGTTGTCTATATGGCGATCTATCTTGCGATGAATCTCGGCACCTTCGCGGTGCTGATCGCCATGCGCCGCCAGGGCAAGGCTGTCTCCCGCATTGAAGATCTGGCCGGGCTTGGCACGACCGATCCTGCCATGGCGATGTGGATGACGATCTTCATGTTCTCCATGGCCGGCATTCCGCCACTCGCGGGCTTTTTCGGGAAGCTCTATGTGTTTCAGGCGGCGGTGCAGGGCGGGTTCTGGACGCTGGCGGTGGTGGGTGTGCTCACCTCCGTGATCTCGGCCTTTTATTATCTGCGCGTCGTGAAGGTGATGTATTTCGACGAGGCGAAGGCACCTTTGGATGGTCGCCCGGCGACGCTCACGATGGTGATGGGCATTTCCGGCATTTTCACTACCCTGTTCTTCCTGATGCCCGCACCTTTAGTCCGCGCGGCGCAGGAAGCTGTCTCCGCGCTGGTCAGTTGAGAAGCTGCGCGTAGCGGTGCGATGCGCCTCATGCCAGTGGATGCAAAGCTTGCCTTTCGGCTGGAAGTCTATGCCGCATTGGACAGCACCTCAACCACGCTGAAGCAGCGCGCAGAGGCCGGTGAGGCCGAGGGGCTTGCCATTCAGGCGCAGCGGCAAAGTGCGGGCAGGGGGCGGCAGGGCAGGGGGTGGGAGAGCCCGCTTGGCAATCTCTATCTCTCCGTGCTGTTGCGCCCCGGCGTACCGTTGCGTGAGGCGCCGCAATGGTCCTTTGTCGCCGCGGTGGCCTTGGCAGAAACGCTCCTGCCATTGCTGCCTGAAACCGTGCAGCCAAGCCTTAAATGGCCGAATGATGTTCTGCTGCGGGGTGTCAAGCTCGCGGGTATTCTGGTGGAAACCGGCATCACCGCTGACCATGCGCTTGATTGGATTTGCGTCGGCATTGGCGCGAATGTCACGAATAAACCAAAGCTGCCGGACCGCGCCACTTCCTGCCTTGCCGAATACTCGCCCAATCCGCCCACGCCGCAAGCGTTGGCAGCGGCGCTGCTTCACAATCTTGGCCATTGGCATGAGGCGCGTCTGGCCCAAGGTTTCGCGCCCATCCGCGATGCCTGGCTCCGCCATGGTCCCGCCATGGGGGCGGCGGTTTCGGTAAAACGCGACGGCGCGCTGATTGAAGGCAACTTTGCCGGGCTCTCGCCTGAAGGCGCCCTTAAGCTTGCCAAAGGCCGCCAAATTCAGCTTATTCTGGACGGGGAGATCATCTGACCCATGCTGCTCGCCATTGATGCCGGCAATACCAATGTTGTTTTCGCGGTCCATGACGGCACGGAATGGCGCGGGCGTTGGCGCATTGCCACGTGCCCTGACCGGACTTCCGATGAATATGCCGTGTGGCTGCTGGCACTTTTTCAACATGCCGGCGTAAAGCCCAATGATATTCTGCGCTGCGTGATCGGCACGGTGGTGCCGGCGGCACTTTACAATTTGCGCCGACTTTGCCGCGAATGGATGGATTGCGAGCCCCTAATTGCACGCGCGCCGCTTGATTGGGGCTTTGCCATTCGCGTGGACCGGCCGGAGGAAGTCGGCGCTGACCGACTGTTGAATGCGCTTGCTGCCCATACCCATTATGGCGGGCCGCTGATCGTGATTGATTTCGGCACCGCTACCACCTTTGACGTCGTGGATGGCGAAGGCTCCTATTTGGGTGGTGCCATTTCCCCCGGCATCAATCTTTCCATCGAAGCGTTGCACAAGGCGGCTGCGCGCCTGCCCCGCATCGGCATTGGTCGTCCGCAGGCGGTGATTGGCCGCGCCACTGTCCCCGCCATGCAATCGGGCATTTATTGGGGCTATGTCGGCCTGGTGGAGGGCATCGTCTCTCGCATCAAGGCGGAATTTGGCGGGCCTATGAAGGTGATTGGCACTGGCGGCCTGGCGCCGCTATTTGCCGAGGGCACCCTTGTCATTGAAAGAACCGATCCCGACCTAACCCTCAATGGGTTGCGCCTACTGGCCGGGCGTAATCCATCCACCGTTTTCCACCAGAGCGCGCTTCGCGATCCTCTCCGTTCGGATTCTGATTAGCACCATGAATGTCATGACTGGCGATCTTGCCTTTATCCCGCTGGGCGGGACAGGCGAGATCGGAATGAACCTTAATGTTTATCGTTGCGATGGCGCCTTGCTGGCAGTGGATTGCGGGCTTGGCTTTGCCGGGGCGGATCAGCCGGAAGTGGATGTCATGGTGCCGGACGCTGGCTGGCTCGCGGAAAATCGCAGTACCCTGCAAGCGCTGATCATCACCCATGCGCATGAAGACCATATCGGCGCGGTTGTGCATGTGTGGCGGCAATTGCGCTGCCCAATCTATGGCACGGCTTTCGTGCTTTCTGTGCTGCGCCGCAAGCTTGGCGAAGCAGGCATAATCCATGAAGTGCGCCTGCATGAATTGCCGCCGGGCGGGCGTGTGAAGCTCGGCCCCTTCGATTGCAACTTTATTCCAGTAGCGCATTCCATCCCCGAAGCCCAGGCCCTGGTGCTGCGCACGCCTTATGGTCTTGTGCTGCATACCGGCGATTGGAAGCTTGACCCCACGCCCATGATCGGCGCGTCCACGGATGAAAGCGCGTTTGAGCGACTTGGCGCAGAAGGCGTGCTCGCCATGGTCTGCGATTCGACCAATGCCCTGGTTGAAGGCCATTCAGGCAGTGAGGCTGAAGTCCGTGCCTCGCTCACTGAATTAATCAAGGGCATCAAGGGGCGTGTGGCTGTCACCTGCTTCGCATCCAATGTGGCGCGCCTTGAAAGCATTGCGGTGGCGGGCCGCGCGGCGGGGCGGCAAGTGGCGCTGATGGGGCGGTCTTTGCGCAATATGGAAGCCTCGGCGCGCGAATGCGGCTATCTGAAGTCACTGCCGCCCTTTCTGGACGAGGAAGAAGCGGGCTTCCTGCCCGATGACGAAATTCTGCTGATCTGCACCGGCAGCCAGGGCGAACCACGCTCCGCCATGGCCAAGATTGCTGAGGACAAGCACCCAGCTATCGCACTCGGTGAAGGCGATACCGTGATCTTTTCATCGCGCCAAATACCGGGGAATGAGGTCGCCATTCAGCGCGTGCAGGATGGGCTGGTGCGCCGCGGCTGCCGCGTCATTACCGATGAACAGGCGATGGTGCATGTCTCCGGCCATCCGGCGCGCGATGAATTGCGCCGGCTTTACGCGCTGGTAAAGCCGCGCATTGCCGTGCCGGTGCATGGCGAATGGCGCCATATGCAGGAACATGCCGATCTGGCGCGCGCTGCCGGCGCCAAGCCTTTCTTGTTGAATGATGGCGATGTGCTGCGTCTTTCCGGCAATAGGGCTGAGGTGATTGAAGCCGTCCCGACTGGCCGCCTTGCGGTGGATGGCGAACGCCTGCTGCCGCTGGATGGCGATGTTATCGCCGCACGTCGACGCATGATGTTCAATGGCGTGGTGCTGGCTTCCGTGGCCTTGGATCGGCAGGGAAGGGTGCTGGGTGATCCCATCATCACTGCGCCGGGGCTTTTCGTGGAAGCCGATGCCGAACCGGGCCTGGTTGCCGCCGAAATCCGCCGCAGCATCGCCGATCTGCCGGCGGGGCTGCGCAACGATGATGAGACTTTGCGCGAATCGCTGCGCGGCGCCCTGCGCAAGGCGCTGGGCCGGCGCTTCAAGAAGCGGCCCAATGTCGAAATTCATGTGATCAGGGTTTAAGCGATGTCGGTCTTCACCGGCGTCATTCTCTATCTGCTGATCTGGTGGCTCGCGCTGTTCTGTGTGCTGCCGGTGGGTACGCGGCCAGATTCGCAGGGCAAGATGGAAGAAGGCGGCTGGCGCGGTGCGCCGCAAAAACACCTGATGGGCTGGAAACTGCTCGGCACCACGGCGCTGGCGGGAATTATTTGGCTGGCGATTTGGTGGGTGGTTGAAAGCGATTGGCTGTCTTTCCGCGCCGGTATTCTTGCGATGCCCCCCAATTAAGCGAAAAACCGACCCTGGGGTCGGTTTTGCCTTATATCCGGGCAATGTCAGTCTGGTAGCCGCTTTTTCAACCTCGCTTCTGGCCTTTTTTGGTTGAGCCTTCGAAGTTGGTCCGCCATCCTACACGAACAAGAGGGAATTTGGATTCTCCCTCTGCAGTGTGACTGGCGTTTCCTCCCTAAACTTGGGTTGCTGCCTTATGGTAGCGACCCTTTCTTTTTTAAGTGTTTGTGACGCCCGCTGGCAAGCATGAAAATGCTATGAACGTGCCCAAAATGTCGAATTGCTGCGTCGCACAATCGAATTTTGTCGTTTTCTTGCGTGATGCGGGCGGGTGATTCCCCCGCAGCCGCTTCTGGATTAGGGTGCGCGCCGTCTGCCCTAATTGAAGGACCATGACCTTGCGCCTTTCCCGCGCCTTTTTGCCGACACTGAAGGAAACCCCGGCCGAGGCGCAAATCGCCTCCCACCGCCTTATGCTGCGCGCGGGTCTGATCCGCCAGACCTCTGCGGGGATTTATGCCTGGCTGCCGGCGGGGTTGCGCGTGCTGCGCCGCGTTGAACAGATTGTGCGCGAAGAACAGGACCGCGCCGGGGCGCAGGAAATCCTGATGCCGACCATCCAGCCGGCCGAGCTCTGGCGCGAAAGCGGGCGCTATGATGATTACGGCAAGGAAATGCTCCGTATCCGTGACCGGCATGAACGCGAAATGCTGTTCGGCCCGACCAATGAGGAAATGGTCACCGATCTCTTCAAGCAATTCGCCATATCCTATCGCGATCTGCCGCGCAATCTGTATCACATCCAGTGGAAGTTTCGTGACGAATTGCGCCCACGTTTCGGCGTGATGCGCGGGCGCGAATTCCTGATGAAGGATGCCTATTCCTTTGATCTCTCCAAGGAAGGCGCGCAGCATTCCTATCGCCAGATGTTCCTGGCCTATCTGCGCACCTTTGCGCGCATGGGCCTCAAGGCCATTCCGATGCGTGCCGATACGGGGCCGATTGGTGGCAATCTTTCGCATGAATTCATCATCCTGGCTGAAACCGGCGAAAGCCAGGTTTTCGTCAGCCGCGATTTGCTGGAACGCGATGTGCTGGCCGAGGCGCCTGATTATGACAGCGATTTGACCGCGCAGGTGGATTTCTGGACCAGCCATTACGCGGCGACCGAGGAAATGCACGACGAACCGGCCTGGGCTGCGCTTTTGGAAGACAAGCGCGTTTCCGCCCGCGGCATTGAAGTGGGCCATATCTTCTATTTCGGCACCAAATACAGCGCGGCCATGGGCATGGCGGTCACGGGGCCGGATGGCCAGCCGGTGATCCCTGAAATGGGCAGCTATGGCATTGGCGTATCACGTTTGGTCGGTGCGCTGATTGAAGCCAATCACGATGGGGCGGGGATCAAATGGCCCGATGCGGTCGCACCTTGGGCAGCGGCCATTCTCAATCTCCGCCCCAGCGATGGGCCGACCGATGCGCTGTGTGAAACGCTCTATGCGCGGCTTGGGTCGGAAGGCGCGGTTTATGATGACCGCCCCGTGCGCGCTGGCGAGAAATTCGCCGATGCGGATTTGATGGGCTTTCCCTGGCAGGCGATTATCGGCCCGCGCGGTGCCGCTGCGGGGCGCGTTGAATTGAAACGCCGCATGACCGGGGAGCGTGAGGAGGTTTCGCTCGAAGACGCCATTACCCGCATCAAGGGCGTCTGAGCCAGCATGTTCAACGCTTTTGAGCGTATGGTCGCCTTCCGCTATTTGCGCGCGCGAAAGGGTGAGCGTTTCGTCTCGGTCATAGCGATCTTCTCGCTGGTTGGGATTGCGCTTGGTGTCGCGACCCTGATCATTGTGATGAGCGTGATGAATGGCTTTCGCCATGAATTGCTTGGGCGCATTCTGGGCCTTAATGGGCATCTTGGCGTCTATGCGGTCGGGTCATCCTTCACGGATTTCGATGATGTGACCGAGCGCATTCGCGCCGTGCCAGGGGTGGTTTCCGCCACTCCGATTGTGGAAGGTCAGGTGCTGATTACCTCCGATGCAGGGGGTGCGACGGGCGGGCTTGCGCGCGGCATCAGGCCAGAAGATTTGCACGCGCGCCCTCTGATTGTGGATGGTATTCGCCTGGGCAATTTGGATGCCTTTGAAGGTGAAGACGCCATCGTCATCGGGCGGCGCCTGGCATCGCGTTTGCGGGTTTCTATTGGTGATAATGTCAGCCTTGTGTCGCCCCAGGGCCGTACCACGGTCTTCGGCACCGTGCCGCGCGTGCGCGCCTATCGCGTGGTGGCGATTTTTGATGTCGGCATGAATGAATATGACAGCAGCTTTGTCTTCCTGCCCTTGGAGGCCGCGCAGCTTTACTTCCAGCAGCGCGATGCCGCCACGCAGATTGAAGTGTTCGTACAGGACCCAACCAAACTGCGCGGTATCACGCGGCAAATTCAGGGGGCCGCGGGCAGCCGCGTGATTGTGCATTCCTGGCAGGAAGCTAATTCCAGCTTTTTCAATGCAGTGCAGGTAGAACGCAATGTGATGTTTCTGATCCTGACGCTGATTATCATTGTCGCGGCATTCAATATCGTCTCAAGCTTGATCATGCTCGTGAAGGATAAGGGCCGCGATATCGCGGTACTGCGCACCATGGGGGCGACCAAGGGCGCGGTGATGCGGATATTCCTCCTGTGCGGCGCTTCCATTGGCGTGCTCGGCACCATGATCGGCTTTGCGCTGGGCCTCGTGTTTTGCCTAAATATTGAAAGCATCCGGCAATTCCTGCAATCGCTCTCGGGCACTGAATTATTCAGCCCAGAGGTCTATTTCCTGACGCGCCTGCCCGCGATCCTGGATTATAACGAAGTGGCGCAGGTCGTGGCGATGGGGCTTGGCCTTTCTTTTATGGCCACCCTTTACCCATCCTGGCGCGCGGCGCGCACCGATCCGGTGGAGATGCTGCGCAATGAATGAAGCGCCCCTTCACCTGGCTGCCGTTGAACGCCGCTACCGCACGGAAGCGGGCGAATTGCCCGTGCTGCTCGGCGCTGACCTGACCATTGCGGCGGGTGAGATCGTGGCGTTGGTGGCGCCCTCCGGCACCGGCAAATCAACCTTGCTGCATCTTGCCGGTTTGCTCGAAAAACCTGATGGCGGCGAGGTTTTCATTGCCGGTCAGGCCGCCGGTTCGCTTTCGGATGAGGCGCGCACCACGATCCGCCGCACCACCATCGGCTTTGTCTATCAATTCCATCATTTGCTGCCGGAATTCACCGCCGCCGAGAACATCATCCTGCCTCAGCTTGCCGCCGGCAAAAGCCGGGCGGATGCGACGCAGCGTGCCAAGGATTTGCTCGGGATTTTCGGCCTGCAAGCGCGGCTGGATCAACGCCCAGGCAAGCTCTCGGGCGGCGAACAGCAGCGCGTTGCGATTGCACGCGCACTCGCCAATCAGCCGAGGTTGTTATTGGCGGATGAACCGACGGGGAATTTGGATGTCGGCACATCTGATCGTGTTTTTGCCGAATTGCTGGAACAGGTGCGCGGCCAGGGCTTGGCAGCGCTGATTGCCACGCATAACCCGGACCTCGCGCGGCGGATGGACCGGGTGGTGACGCTGCGTGATGGGAAGGCCCTGGCAGCGTAAGACCAGCAAACCGGCCGAATCATCTCGCCTTTGCCCATTTGCTTCGCTTCGTCGCACATTTTGCACAGGGTCTTGGCAATTCCTGTCCGTTCTTGCGGGTTTTCTTCGAAACAGGGCTGGATCGGAACGTAAATCTGATTTTCGCTTGCCGCGGCTTCCGTCTCAACAACGAAATCGAAGAAAACCATGCTTCCTTCCCTTTCACGCCGTCATTTACTGCGCGGGGGCGCTGCGCTGGGCGCTTCCGCCGCGCTGCCTTATGATCTTGCCATGGCGCAAGGGGCACCGACGGCAACGCTCCGTGTCGGCATGACCGCTGCCGCCATCCCGCTTTCCAATGGCGTGCCGGATCAGGGCGGTGAGGGTCACCGCTTCATGGGCATCACGCTTTATGACCAGCTGACCATGTGGGATCTGTCTTCCTATGAGAAACCAGCGGCGCTTCGCCCTGGGCTGGCCACGAGCTGGCGAGTGGACCCGTCTGATACTAAGCGCTGGATCATCACGCTGCGTGAGGGCGCAAAGTTTCATGATGGCAAGATCATGACAGCAGATGACGTTGTGTTTTCCTATGACCGCGCCTTCAAGCAAGGCGTGCCGCATTATGATCCTCGCGCTGCGGCGCAGGCACGTATTCGCATGCCAACCATTGCAAGCTGGCGTGCGGATGGGCCCAATACCTTCATTCTTGAAACGTCTCGCCCTGATGCCTTCGTGCCCTATGGCCTGACCTGGGTTGGCATTACTCATCGGGGCGCTTGGGAACGCGCCGGACGCGATTGGGATCGCTATCTTGATATGGCAATCGGTACCGGGCCATGGAAACTGGAACAATTCGCCATTCGTGAACGTTGCATCATGCAGCGTAACGCCGATTACTGGGAGGCAGCCCGTATCCCCAAGGTCGCGCGGCTTGTGTTGCTACCGCTGCCGGAAGCCAATACGCGCGTTGCTGCCCTTCGTGCCAATCAGGTTGATTTCATTGAAGCGCCACCACCGGATGCGCTTCCGTCACTCCGTCAGGCTGGGTTCCAGGTGGTGTCAAACCAATACCCGCATAATTGGACCTGGCATTTTTCCATGCTGGAAAATTCACCTTGGCGCGACATTCGTCTCCGCCGCGCTGCGAATTTCGCGATTGACCGTGCCGGGATGAAGGAATTTCTGGGCGGCATGATGCGGGAGGGTGCAGGGCTATTACCGCCCGGCCATCCATGGCATGGCACGCCTACCGATCCCGTGCGCACGGATGTGGCAGCCGCGCGACGGCTCATGACCGAGGTTGGATATTCTCCACGCAATCCACTGCGTACCAAGGTTGCGATTTCGCCGTCGGGTTCAGGGCAGATGCAGCCCCAACCGATGAATGAGGCGATCCAACAGAACCTCAAGGCAATCGGCATTGAAGTCAGCTTTGAAGTGCTGGAGTGGAATGCGCTTTTGGGCATTTGGCGTGACGGGGCAAAGGCGCCTTCAAATCGCGGCGTCAGCGCCATCAACATCTCCTACGGCGCCTTTGATCCATTCACCGCCATGCCGCGCTTCCTCAAATCAGACATGATTCCGCCAGCGGCAAATAATTGGGGCTATTTCAGTGACCCCGAATATGATGCGATGATCGGTCGCGCTTATGAAACCTTCGATGCCGCGGCGCTAGATGGGCTTCTCGCCCAAATTCATGCCAAGACGGTGGATGATCGCCTGTTCCTGTTTGTGGCCCATGACATGAACCCGCGCGCGCTATCGCCACGCGTACAGGGATTTGTGCAGGCACAAAGTTGGTTTTAGGAATTGACGCCGATTTCGATCAGAAGCTGACCGCGAAAAAGCTGCGGCGGGATGGCCGCCGCAGCAATTTAATCAGTTGCTCAGCAGAAGAAGGCCGAACCCCGCAATCGCCGCACCACCGAAGCGCAGCGCGCCTGCATACCGCGCGCCGGCCACGCCAAGCGCGGCGCCAAAACCATGCAGCAGCGCGGACCCCGCCAGCATGCCAAGTGCGGTTTGAACTGCTGCGCCAGGGGAATGTGCAGGCGGATTTAGCGTCAATCCCGGCTTGGCAGGGTTAAGGGGTTTGACCGGAGGCCCTGTCCGCCCGATGCTGCGCCCATGGAGGAAACCCTGACATGAGCACATACCCCTTTACCGCCGCCGATCTAGAAGCGCTGCGTACCTGGGATACGCCCACCATCTGTAATGCGCTGGAAGTGGTCGCACCCCATCGGCGCAATTACGGCTTCACCGTGCGCCCCTTTGTGGCCGTGGATCGTAAGCTACCGCCGATTTGCGGCCTGGCACGCACCGGCACGCAGCGCGCGGCCTTTCCGTCCGGCCGCAGCAAGGATGCCGATAAGGCCATCCGCATCGGGTGGTATGAATATGTCGCTGCTGCCGCGCTGCCGACAATCGTTTGCTTGCAAGATCTGGATGACACCCCCGGCGTTGGCGCCTTTTGGGGTGAGGTGAATAGCGCAGTGCATAAGGGCCTGGGCGCGCTTGGCGTGGTCACCAATGGGTCCGTGCGCGACCTTGAGATGTTCGCACCGGGCTTTCAAGGCATTGCCGGGGTGGTCAATCCCTCCCACTCCTATGTCCATATCGTTGCGCTGAAGAATGAGGTCACCATACATGGCATGCAGGTATCCCATGATGATGTGATCCATGCCGACCATCACGGCGCGGTGGTGATCCCGCATGATGTGGTGACGAAAATCCCTGCCGCGATTGATCTTGGCGCCCGTAAGGAAGCCGTGATTCTTGAGATGGCCCGCGCCCCCGGCTTCAATATCGCCAAACTCCGCGAAGCCATGGCCAAATCCGAAGACATCCACTGAACGGGGCGGGGGCGGGCAACCGCCCCCTTCTTGGCCGCGCATGACCGAACGCCCGATCCTGACCGAGGTGAAGCCCGCATGGGTGGATCACTACGGCCATATGAATCTGGCCTATTACCTTGTTGTCTTTGACATGGCTTGCGATGTGCAGTGGCTCGATCTTGGCTTCGGGCCTGAATATCGCGCGCGCGGCATGGGCACATTCGCCGCAGAAAGCTGGCAGGCCTATATCCGCGAAGTGCGCGAAGGCGCGCCGCTCGCCTGCGAAAGCCTTGTGCTGGATTATGATGACAAGCGCCTGCTCTGCCGGCACCTGATGTATCACGCCAAGGAAGGCTGGCCGGTCGCGGAGAATGAGGTGCTTTACCTCAGCATTGACCTCGCCAAGCGGCGCGTTGCGCCCTGGCCGGAAGATATTCTGGCGCGCCTGGCCGCGCGCCGTTCTGGTGAGGCTGCCAAACGGCTCTCGCTCAAACCCTCAAAGCGTTGATTGTAAGAGAAAGGAAGCAATCATGGCACGCATCGGCTTTGTTGGTATTGGCAATATGGGCGCGCATATGGTGCGCAACCTGCTGAAGGCCGGGCATGAGGTCGCGGTTTTTGACATTGTGCCCGCCGCCATTGCCTCGGTCACGCCCAATGGCGCCAAGGCAGCGGCCAATGCCGCAGAGGCGGCGCGCGGGGCGGAGATTGTCATCACCATGCTGCCCGCCGGCCAGCATGTGCGCGATACCTGGCTTGGCGCGGGCGGCATGGCGACGGCCAGCGCCCCCGGTGCGCTGCTGATAGATTGCTCGACGATTGATGTCGCGACCGCGCGCGATGTTGCCGAGAAATCCGGCCGCGCCTTTGTGGATGCGCCGGTCTCGGGCGGCACAATGGGCGCGGAAGCCGGCACGCTCACCTTCATGGTGGGCGGCTCACCGGAAGATTTCGCGCGCGCCGAGCCTATTCTGAAGCAGATGGGGCGCAACATCATCCATTGCGGCGCCGCCGGCGCGGGGCAAGGCGTGAAGCTTTGCAATAACATGATGCTGGCGGCGACTATGATCGTCACCTCCGAAGCCTTTGTGCTGGCCGAGAAATTGGGGCTTTCGCATCAGGCGCTGTTTGATGTCTGTTCCAAATCCACCAGTAATTCCTGGGCGCTTTCCAACTATTGCCCGGTGCCTGGGCCGGTGCCCGCCAGCCCGGCCAATCGGGATTACAAGCCCGGGTTTGCGGCGGCACTCATGGCGAAAGACCTGGGCCTCGCTCAGGAAGCGGTGGAGCAGGTCGGCACGGCCTCTCCCATCGGGGCGCATGCCTTGGCCCTTTTCCGGCAATATCTGGAACGCGGCGGGGGCGATAAGGATTTCTCCGGCATCGTCAACATGATCCGCGAAGGGGGTGTCAAGTGACGACCTCCTTCGTATCGCCGCGCTTGTTGGTGATGGGCGGTGGCGCGCTTGGTCAGGCCGCTTCAGTGCTGGCGCAGCTCGGCCTGTCGCGCCCGCTGGTGGTGACCGATCCCTGGATGGTGTCATCGGGCACGGTTGAAAAACTGCTCTCGCCCTTGAAGGTAGCGGGCATTATCTATGGCGTCTTCAGCGATACCGTGCCGGACCCGACCGCTACGGTGATCGCCATCGGTGTCGCCGCCATGCAGGGCCGCGATTATGATTGCCTGATCGGTTTTGGCGGCGGCAGCCCGATGGATACCGCCAAGGCCATGACCATCCTGGCCGCCGCACCTGCGGGGGCCAAAATGCGCGACTTCAAGGTGCCGGCCCAGGCCAATAAGGCCGCTTTGCCGGTGATTTGCATCCCAACCACGGCGGGTACGGGCAGTGAAGCAACGCGCTTCACCGTGATCACCGATACTGAAACCGATGAGAAGATGCTCATCGCGGGGCTTGGCGCCCTGCCTTTGGCCGCGATTGTGGATTACGAACTGACCTACAGCCTGCCGCCGCGCACCACCGCCGATACCGGTATTGATAGCCTGACCCATGCGCTGGAGGCTTATGTCTCCCGCCGCGCCAATCCGGAATCGGATGAATATGCGCTGCGCGCCATGCGCTTGATCGGGCCCAATCTGCGCGCTGTCCATCAAGACCCGAAAAACGCTGGGGCGCGGGAAGCCATGATGAAGGGCGCCACACTCGCGGGGCTCGCTTTCAGCAATAGCTCGGTCGCGCTGGTGCATGGCATGTCACGCCCGATCGGCGCGCATTTCCATGTGCCGCATGGGCTTTCCAACGCCATGCTGTTGCCCGCCGTCACGGCCTATTCGCTCAATGCTGCCTTGCCACGTTATGCAGAGGCCGCGCGCGCCATTGGTGTGGCCGCCCGGGATGAGGGCGATCAAAGCGCAGGCGCAAAACTGCTTGAGGAGCTTTCGGCGCTGAGCCGCGAATTGGCGGTGCCCACCCCAGCTGCTTACGGCATTGATGCGGCGAAATGGGATGGGATGCTGCCCACCATGGCCGCGCAGGCTTTGGCTTCCGGCAGCCCGGCCAATAACCCTGCCGTGCCGGATGCCGAGGCGATCATGGCGCTCTACCGCCGCGCCTGGCAGGGCTGAGGCGCGTCTGCCCGCGGCGGTTCTGCTGCGGCGGCTCGGGCTTGCCGAGCTGGAAGCCTTGCGCGAAATCCACACCAAGGCCACGGGTGGTGCGGTGAAGTAAGGGCGTTGAAACGCCCTCGGCGATGACATAGCGGCCCTTGGCGTGGGCATCTTTCAGGATGCGGCGCAGAAAGTGCCGCGCGCGCATCTGGCGCGGCAGGGCTTCGACCAGGCTGCGATCACGCTTCACACCGGCAAAGGGCAGGCCGGCAAGCCGCCGGCGATGATCTCCCAGCGTCACATCATCTAGCAACGCAGGAATGCCGAGGCGCTTCAGGCGCAGCATCACACGGCGCAGACGCGCTGTGTCACGAATCGCCTCGGTTTCCGTCAATTCAAGCAAAAGCGGCCTGCGCCCTGCGCCATGCCGGCGAAGCGTGGCGGCAAGCAAAGCCGGCGTTTCCGGCAGCATGAGGACACTGAGCGGCATATTTACCGCAAGCCCACCCTTGGGGGAGGGCGTTTGCTGCCAATCATGCGCGACCCGTTCCAGCACCGCATGGGTCAGATCAAGCGCGAGGCCAAGCTTTTCCGCCAGCGGCACTAAGGGGGCCGGCTTGCAGCAGCGCCTCCTGACGTGGCCAGCGCACCAGCCCTTCCAGCGCTGCCATATGGCAATTGCGGAGCCGGATGATGGGTTGATAGCGAAGAAGCAGCAGGCGCCCAGTTAGGGCAGCGCGCAATTCCTCTTCCTGTTCGGATGGCGCTGCTTTTGGCACGCGCGGCCTTGGGGAGCTTGCTCCCTTATCCTGTCGCGCCCTGCGCTTGCGCCCCATCACGGGTGCCAACCACTTGGCTTGAAAACTTCAAGTTGCGGGGAGTGTAACAGCATTCCGGCGCCTGGGAATTGGCCTTTATCTGGGCGCAGTAGCCCCCGCCTGACCCTGCGCTGCGGCATCCGGCATGCGCAGCCGATTGCGCCCGGTGAACAGCACAATGGGGGCAGCGATAAAGATCGAAGACCCCGCCGAAATCACAATGCCGACGACCATGACCCAGGCGAAGCCTGACAGCGTGTCGCCGCCAAACAGCGCCAAGGGCAGCGCCGACAGCAGCAAGGTCATGGAGGTGCCGAGTGACCGGTTCATGGTTTCATTGATGGAAAGATCCACCAATTGTTCAAGCGGCATGGTTTTAAACTTGCGCAAATTCTCGCGCATGCGGTCGAACACCACGACCTTGTCGTTGGCCGAAAACCCAATGATGGTTAGGATGGCAGCGACAGTGGTCAGGTTGAACTCCACGCCAAACAGTACCATGAAGCCAAGAGTTTTAGTCACATCCAGGATCAGGGTGGTGATGGCGGCAATGCCGAACTGCCATTCAAACCTGATCCAAATATAGATCAGCATGGCAAGGAAGCTGAGGCCAAGCGCCACCATTCCGCCCAGGAAAAGCTCATCCGAAATACGGTTGCCAACCGCTTCAACGCGGAGGATGCGCGTGCCAGGGACGGCCTTTTCGAAAGCCTCTCGCACTGCAGTGACCGCCCTTTGCACGCCGCCTTCATCACCTTGCGCCGGCAGGCGGAGCGCGAAGGTCGCAGGATCACCGAATTGCAGCAGCGTCGCATCGCCAAGCCCAAGCCCGCCAACCGCGCCGCGCAGCACGCTGATATCGCCGGGGCCAGGGGTGCGGATTTCCATCTCCACCCCGCCCTTGAAATCAATGCCCTTTTCAAGCCCTGGATGGAAAGCAATGGCGACCGAAATGCTGGAGAGTAGTGCGGAGACAATCAGCCCCATCTTGGCGCCACGCATGAAGGGAATGCGCGTACCATCGGGGAAGATACGAAATAGCGGGCGGCGCAGCCGGTCCAGCAGCGACAAGCCCGGGCGCTGAAATACCGGCAACTCCTTTGGCCGCGTCCGGCGATACCACCAGGAAACGAAAAGCCGAGTCAGCACCGTCGCCGTCCACATCTGCACAATGGTGCCGATGGCAACCGTAACCGCGAAACCCTTCACCGGACCTGAACCAAAACCATACAAACAGGCCATGGCGATCAGGTTTGTCAGGTTGGAATCGAGAATGGTGCCCGATGCTTTCGTATAGCCTGCCTCCAGCGCATTGATCGGTGATCGGCCGTTTTTCACTTCTTCCCGGATGCGTTCATTGATCAGGATATTCGCATCCAAGGCGGTGCCAAGCGTCAGCACAATCCCGGCAATGCCTGGCAAGGTGAGCGTCGCGCCCAGCACGGAAAGCCCAGCCATGAGCAGAAGGATATTGAAGGCGAGCGCGATATTGGCGAACCAGCCCAATATGCCATAGGCAAAGCCCATATAAAGAAAGACAATCAGCGTTCCGACCGCGAGTGAGATCATGCCCGCGCGGATCGCATCAGCACCCAATTCCGGCCCGACAGAGCGTTCTTCCACAATGGTCATCGGCGCGGGCAGGGCGCCTGCGCGCAGCAGCACGGCGAGATCATTCGCCGTGCGTACGGTGAAGGAACCGCTGATCTGGCCTTGGCCGCCAGTAATGGGCTCCCGGATCACGGGCGCGCTGATCACCTTGTCATCCAGCACAATGGCGAAGGGGCGCCCGACATTGGCGCGCGTGATATCGGCAAAGCGCCTGGTGCCGGTGCCATCAAAGGTGAAATTCACCACCCATTCGCCGGTGCGCGAATCCTGCCCGGCGCGGGCATTGGTCAGGTTCTTGCCATCCACCGCGACATTGCGGCGCACGGCCACACGTTCACTGGGGCGTTCGCTCGGCAGGAACATGACACCGGGCGGCGGGCTGCCGGCCAGATTGGCGCCTTCATCCACCAGATGGAAAGTCATGCGCGCAGTGCGGCCCAGCAAATCCTTGATCCGATTCGGGTCTTCCACACCAGGCAGGGTCACCAGAATGCGCGATTGGCCTTGGCGGGCAATTAGCGCCTCGGCCACCCCGGTTTCATCCACGCGGCGGCGGATGATTTCAATGGATTGCTCGATCGCGGCACTGGCCTTGGCGCGCAGTCCCGCTTCCGTAAGGCTCGCGGTGACGGTGCCATCGGGTGCGGTGGTGACTTCAATATCCGGGACATTCTGGCCGGTCGGCAGTGTCACGGGTTCGGCCAATTCGCGCAAAGCCGCGGCTGCCGCGCCCGCCTGGGCTGTGTCCAGCACACGAAAGCCCATGCGGCGATTCTGCGCATCCGCGCCCAAATTCACATAGCGGATATTGGCGGTGCGAAGCTTGCCGCGTACGCCATCCACCGCGCCTTCCAGCCTTTCCCGCACAACCGTGTTCAAATCCACTTCCAGCAGCAGATAGGAGCCCCCGCGCAAATCGAGGCCGAGGCTGATCTGGCGCGGTTCCAGCCAGGATGGAAAGGCCGAGCGCGGCATGAGGTTCGGCAGGCACAAAACCACCCCGAGCAGACAAACGCCAAGAATGACAGCCTGTTTCCAGCGCGCGAAATGAAGCATGGACGGGTGGAATCCCCTGGTTAAGCGGGCGGACAATGGCGAGGCACCCCAGGGGATGCAAGCCTGCCGCGGTTAGGTGTAGCTTCCGCGTATGAATGTGAACCCCGCAAAGCTCCGCCTTGGCATTTTAGGGGTCGGTCATTTTGGCCGATTCCATGCACTCAAGGCCGCTGCCAGCCCCGCAGCTACCCTTATTGGCCTGCATGATGCCTCGGCTGATAGGGCCGCCCAGATCGCAGCGGAGGTTGGCGCTCCCGCCCTTACGCCCGAGGCCGCGATCGCAGCCGCCGAGGCGGTGATCATCGCCGCCCCCACGCGCTTTCATTACGCGCTGGCGGAACAGACGCTTGAAGCCGGGCGGCATGTTTTTATCGAAAAACCCATCGCGGCGAGCTTGGATCAGGCGGATCGGCTGATTGCGCTCGCCGCCCGGCAGGGGCGCGTCTTGCAAGTCGGCCATATTGAGCGCTTTTCGGCGGCCTTTCGCACCGTGATGGCGACCCCTTCCGGCGGGCAGGCGCTGTCGTTTGAAGCCGTGCGCGCCGCGCCCTTCCGCCCGCGCAGCCTGGATGTCTCGGTGGTGCTGGATTTGATGATCCATGATCTGGACCTGGTCATGGAATTGGCGGGCGGGGAGCCTGAAGCGGTGGAGGCGATGGGGGCGGCGATTGCCTCAGACCATCCGGATTTCGCCGTGGCGCACTTGCGGTTTCCAGGCGGGCGGGCGGCGTCCATCACGGCTTCCCGCGTTTCGCTTGCCATGGAAAGGCGGCTGCGCGTGCTGGGCACCGAGGGCGAAATGGCGGTGGATTTCCTGACTCGGTCCCTCGCGGTGCTGCGGCGCGGCGGGGCGGAGCCAGTGGAGACCATGCCGGGCCATGGCGTAGATCGCGCCACCTGGACGGATCATGACAGCCTGGAAGCAGAACAGGTAGCCTTCATCGCGGCCTGTCAGGGGCGGGGGCCGGTGGTGGTGGATGGCGCTGTGGGCCGGCGGGCGTTGAAATGGGCGCTTGCGATTGAAGACGCCATGAAGTGATCCGGATCGCCGGATCACCTCATGGTTTTGTTTGAGCGACTGATTCACTGCTCCGGCGACTCCGCCTGCGCGGATCAGGCGCTAGGCGCGGGCAACACTGACCCCCTCTTGCCGCCGCGCGATTCCGGGCTGACCATCGCGCCCGCTGAAACTGGGGAAGCGCGATGAAGCCAAGAATAGCGATTTTCGGTGCCGGTGCGGTTGGCGGTTATGTCGGCGCGCATATGGTCCAGGCGGGGGAGGATGTGACCTTCATTGACCCCTGGCCTGAGCATGTGGAAGCGATGCGCAAGACTGGCCTTCGCATCACGCATTTGCGCGACGTGCCGGAATTTACGGTGAAACCGCGCGCGCTGCATTTGACGGAAGTGCAGGCTCTCGCGAAGGCAAAGCCGATTGACATCGCCTTCATGTGCATGAAGTCATATGACACTGCCTGGGCGACGACGATGATAGCGCAATATCTCTCGCCCGGCGCTTACGTGGTCTCCTTGCAGAATTGCATCAATGAGGAAGTGATCGCGGGCATTGTCGGTTGGGGCCGCGTGCTGGGGGCGATTGCCAGCCTGATCACGGTGGAATTGGCCGAACCCGGCCATGTGCGGCGCGCGGCAAGCAAAAGCGGTGCGGCGCATACGGTGTTTCGTGTGGGCGAACCGCATGGGCGGATTTCGCCGCGCGCGGAACATATCACGAAGCTGGTGGGGCTCACGGATAGTGCTTTGACCACCAGCAATTTATGGGGTGAGCGCTGGTCCAAACTGGTTGCCAATGTCATGGGCAATGGGCTTTCCGCCTGCACGGGGCTGACGACGCGAGACATGGTGGCGGATGATGCCATTCGCGCTTTCGCCGCGCGTTTGGGGTCTGAGGCGATCCGGATTGGTCAGGCGCTGGGTTATGATCTGGAGGAGGTGTTCCACCTTGATCCGGAAATCATCGCCCGCGCCGGGGAAGGTGATGCGGCGGCGCGCCAAACCTATGATGAGCATCGCCTGGCAGAGACATCCAAGGGCGGCGGTGGCGCGCATCGTCCCTCCATGGGGCAGGATATGGTGAAGGGCCGCCGGACGGAGATTGAATATCTGAACGGCTTTGTCGTGGATAAGGGGGCGACGATTGGCATTGATGCGCCGGCCAATTCGGCGCTGACCGAAATCGTCAAGCGTGTCGAACGTGGCGACGCCGAGCCAAGCCCGGAATTGATCCGCAGCTTGCGGTTGAATTGAAAACAAGTTTTGCAGGCCGAAAAGGAAAGAAGTGAGCATGATGAATCCGATGGGGCTGACGGACAAGACCATCATCGTAACCGGCGCGGGGCAGGGGATTGGCCGCGCCATCTCAGAATTGGTGCTGGGGCTTGGCGGCAATTTGGTGATGGTGGAACGCAATCGCGAAACCCTGATGCAGGTGGCGGAAGCGCTTGCCGGGGATCGTACCATGGCGCTCGAAGGCGATGTCGCCGCAGAGGAATTCGGCCCGCAATGTGTCGCTGACGCGGTGGCGCGTTTCGGCGCGGTGCATGGCCTGGTGAATTGCGCCGGCATCACGCGCCCGGCCATGATCGAGAAAATGACCTTTCGCCAATGGCAGGAAGTGATCAATGTGAACCTTACCGGCTGCCATTTGATGCAGCAGGCTGCTGGCAAGCATATGATTGAACGCGCCCGCGCCGGTGAGGAACGGCCGGGCGCGATTGTGAATATCTCCTCCACAGCCGGCAAAAGGGGCAGCATCGGGCAGGTGAATTACGCCGCCGCCAAATCCGGGCTTTTCGGCATCACCATGACAGCGGCGGGTGAATGGGCGCGCTATGGCATTCGTGTTAATAGTGTTGGCTTCGGCACGGTGGAAACGCCGATGACCGAGGTGATTCGCTCAGACCGCTTCCGTGAACGCACTCTGGCGCGTATTCCGCTTGGGCGCGTGGCGCAGCCATCGGAAGTGGCGCCGTTAATCTGCTTCCTGCTGTCCGAAGGGGCTTCCTTTATTACTGGGCAGAATTGGGTGCAGTGTGGTGGGGCCCATATGCAGCCGTAATGGCCCTTCAGGGCAGGGCAGCGAGTACTGCCCTCGCCGCCGCTTCTGATGGCGCACCTTCCGGGGCGCGCAGTTTGGTGAGTGTCTCGGCGAAACCTTGGCATTGCGCGGCGATGGCGCCCTGATCCTGCAACAAGGGTAGCAGCGCGGCGGCAAGCGCTTCCGGCGTGCAGCTTTCCTGGATGCGTTCGGGCACCATTTCCCGCGCGCAGAGCAGATTAACGAGCGAGGCATGCGGAACCTTGACCAGCCGCCGCGCAATCGCCGCCGTGATGGGATTGACGCGATAGGCAACGATATGCGGCACGCCGGCCATCGCCATTTCCAGCGAGGATGTCCCGGATTTGATCAAGCCGGCGCCATTTTCCGCTGCCGCCGCAAAGGCATCATGCTTATCGGCCAGGTCTTCCACCAGAATGGGCGAAGCGGGCCAGGAAGCCGCCGCTTCACGCACCAGTGATGCAACAACGGGGGAGACCGGGATGACCGGGCGCAACGCTGGTTTTTGCGGCAGCGCGGATTTTAAGGTGGCACCGAAAATCGGCAACAGGCGGGTCGCTTCAATGCGTCGGCTGCCAGGCATGATGATCAGCGGGCGGTCAGTTGTGGCCAGGCCGTGGCGGGCGCGAAAGCGCTCGGCATTGCCCTGATCCACACCGCTTTCCAGCACGGGATGGCCAACAAAAGTCACCGGTAGTCCGGCGTTCTCGAAAAAAGCTAGCTCGAAGGGGAGCAGACAGAGCAAATGGTCAATCTTGCGCCGCAGCTTTTTGACGCGCCCAGGCCGCCAGGCCCAGGCTTGGGGTGCCACGTAATGCATGACACGAATGCCCTGCGGCTTGACGACTTCCGCGATGCGGAGCGTGAAGCCGGGGCTGTCAATTGTGACCAGCAGTGCCGGTTTGCGGGAAAAAATATCGGCCTCAGTCTCAGCGAGGCGGCGCTTTAATTGGCGAATGCGCGGCAGCACTTCCAGCAGCCCCATTAGCGCCAATTCGCGATAGGGGAAAAGGCTCGGCATGCCCTGTTCGGCCATGCGTTCGCCGCCAATGCCGGCAAAGTTCAGTTCAGGGCGTGCTTTTCGCAAAGCCGCGATCAGCCGCGCGCCGAGCACATCGCCCGAAGCCTCCCCTGCGATGATGTAGATCAGCGTCATGCGAAATGGGCGGTTTTGGGTGGGGCAAAGGCCGCCCTTGGCCAATCGCGGTGATTGAGCACCGCGCCATCACGCCGCACCGTTTCAATCAGGCTGGGATCGAGCGTACAAAATATCCAGCCCGGTGCGTCCATCTGCCCTTCGGCAAGGATACCATCAACGGGAAAGCCGCGATCCATCGGGCCAAAAACGCCAGCGCGACCGCGATTGACATCAAGCGCAGTAGACCAAGGCGCCTCGCCGATTGTTGGCGTGATGGCGACATAGCATTGGTTTTCCAAGGCACGCGCGCGGGCCGAAAATTGCACGCGATTAAAGCCCGCAAGACTATCCGTGCAGCTTGGTGTCAAGATCAGCCAGGCGCCGGCCATGACCTGCACGCGCGCATGTTTCGGGAATTCGATATCATAACAGATTGAAATCCCGATACGGCCCCAGGGCGTGTCAAACACATTGGGATCGGTACCTTGGCTGACACCCCAGCGTTCCGCCTCAAACCGCGTCATGGCGCGCTTATCCTGGAAGGCGATCAGCCCTTCGGGAGTAATGAGCGGCGCGCGATTGATCACCCGGCCATCGGCGGTGCGCATCGGCAGCGTGCCGGGTTGGAACCAGACCCGATGCCGTTTGGCGGCGTTGCGCATCGCGGCCAGGATATCCGGTGCCGCCTTGACCATGGCGGCAAGCTCGGCCGTTTCGGTTGCTTCGCCACGACTCAGCGCGGCGCCGAGTTCCACTGCGGCATATTCCGGCAGCACGAGCAAATCCGCACTCGCGCGGCCTTCTTCCAGCCAGCGATCAAGCCCCCTGGCGAAATCAGCAATGGAGGTCGGGCGACCTACCGGATATTGCAGCAGGCCAAGGCGGATGGGGCGCGCTTCCGTCATGAAAGCTTCCTGAGCCAAAAGGAAAGCACATGCGGGGTTTCGCGCGTATCATCCACCTCTCGCCACGACATGACGGTGGAGATATCGGGTCGAGGTTCATAACCGCGATTGCGCCAGAAGGCATCAAGCGGCGTATAATCGCGCGGGCGGCGGGGGTCGTTTTCATTGCGCACAACGGCGCAAAAGGCAGCGATGGAAAGCCCGAGGCGCCGCGCATGGGATTCTCGTTTTACAAAAAATCGCCTGCCAGCCCCCTGGCCGCGATATTCTGGCAACAAAACACTCTCGCCGAAATAGCAAAGCTTGGCGGCATTCAGCCCCGCATTGGCCCAAGCGGCGCGGAGCTTTTCGCTGGCTTCAATGCCCGGCTGGCAGGTCGCCATGCCAACCGCGTCGCCTTGCGCCGTGCTGGCCGCGACAACCAGCGCGCCCGGGCTTTGCGCATAGGCTGCCAAATAGCGCGTTTCATAGGCCGCATCTCCATAATACAAATAGGGCCATTCGCGGAAGACACGAATGCGCAAACCGGCCAGCGCATCCAGCCTCGCGGTCAGCGCGGCACCAGAGAGAGTTTCGAAGGTCAAAGGGGCAGGGGGCATGGCGGGATATTAGCGGAGAATGCCGCGCGGCGGAATCATACTGTGCCAGCGGCCAGCGCGGTCTTTTCGCGCGCCGCTTGCAGAAAGGCCGCAAGCCCTTCTTCCACGACGGCGCGGTCCAGATCACGCAGGATGAAAACAATGCGGGAGCGTCGATCATGCCCCGCCGACCAGGCGGCTAAACGCTCCGGCGGGTGGAGGACATGCTGCACGCCGTGCAGCACCACGGGGCGACCCTCGCCTTGCAGGTTCAGAATCGCTTTCGTGCGAAGAATGCTAGCGCCGCGTGTGATGGCAAGCATTTCAAGCCAATTCGCCAAGCCCCCCCAGGGCAGCGGATCAGTGAAGGTCAAGCCGAAAGCCTGAATGCGCGCATCATGGCAGTTTGGGTCGTGGTGATGGCCATGATGATAGTGATGATGCGCGGCGCCCGCCGCCAACCAGGCAGTGACATCAGCGATCTTACCAGCAGGATCGAACCCACCTGGGCCAAACAGGAAATCCGGCGGGACATCTCCCGCCACAACGCGCCTGATCGGTGCGCCGGGATTAAGAGCAGTAAGGCGCGCTTCAAGTGTGCTGATCTGATCAGCACTCGCGATATCCGTCTTGCTAAGGATCAGCCGATTGGCAACGGCGGCCTGTTTCACGGCCTTGATGTGGCTGTCCAGCGTGGCAGCGCCAAGCACCGCATCCACCAGCGTCACCACGCCATCAAGCCGGAAGGGTCGCAGCGCGACAGGGTCGCTCATCAGCGTTTGCAGAATGGGTGCGGGATCAGCAAGGCCAGTGGTTTCAATCAGCACGCGGCGTATGTCATGCCCGGCGTCGGCCTTCAGTGCCAAATCACGCAAGGCGCGCTGCAAATCGCCGCGTATGGTGCAGCATAGGCAGCCGGCATTAAGCAGTACGGTACCCTCATCTAGCTTTTCGACCAGCAGATGATCCAGGCCAATCTCGCCAAATTCATTGATCAGCACAGCACTGCCCGCCATTTCGGGGTGCTTCAGCAGCTGGTTCAGAAGCGTAGTCTTGCCCGCCCCCAGAAAGCCAGTCAGCACCGTGACAGGGATTGGCGTCATTTGCGGTAAAGCGCTTCCGGGCCAATCAGCGGCTCAGCGATATTGGTCAGCGCATCGCCGCGCGGTGCGCGGTAAAAACAATTGCGCCGCCCGGTATGGCAGGCCACACCAAGCTGATCCACCAGCAGCAGAATTGTATCGCCATCACAATCAAGCCGAAGATCCACCAGCATCTGCACCTGGCCGGATATCTCCCCCTTGCGCCATAGCGCCTTGCGTGAACGCGAATAATAGCACACACGCCCGGTGGTCAGGGATTCAGTGATACTCTCAGCATTCATCCAGGCCATCATCAGCACCTCGCCCGTGTCATGCTGCTGGGCAATGGCGGGGATCAGCCCCGCGGCATCGGTTTTCAGCGCGGCCAGCAAGGCGGCGCGTGCAGGGGCGGAAATAGGGATGGCGAGCTGCGACATTGTTACTTTATAACAGTTGTAACTTCTGTTAGAAAGCGTCATGCATGGATCGGGTCATCATTTGACGTCGCTTGAAAAGGTGGAGGCGCTTTGCCAGACGCGTGGGGTGCATCTGACGCCTCTGCGCCGTGATGTGCTGCGCCTTGTATTGGAAGCTGGAGCGCCGATTGGAGCCTATGCCTTGCTCGATCAATTGAAGGCTAGCCGCGCCAAGGCCGCGCCGCCCACTGTCTATCGCGCGCTCGATTTCCTACTGGAACAGGGCCTGATCCATCGGCTGGAAAGGCTGAACGCCTTCATGGGCTGCGCAGAGGCGCTTAAGGGGCATGGCAATGATCACCCGCATGACCACCCGCATCAATTCCTGATCTGCCGAGGCTGCGGCGTAACCCGTGAGATTTCCGATCATGACGTTGCCAATGCAATCACCGCCGCCGCCGCGAAGGCTGGGTTTTCAGCGGCGCGCGCCACGGTAGAGGTTGAAGGTCTCTGCGGAAAATGCGGGGACGCCCTGCACAGTGCGCAGACCTGATTGGATTGCAAAACGCAGCGCCCGGTGCGTGGGCTTGTTCTTCCTTTCGAAGCAGGAGGGCGTGATGGCGTTGCGCGGTTTTGCTTCTTTCCTCCCCGTGCTGGCGTTCGCGTTGGTATTCGGCGCGGCGCTGCCAGCTTCAGCGCAACGCGGCGCCATTTCGGGTGAGACTTTCACCGCCGGCACCACGGGTGCTTTGGCGCGAGTCTGCGGCGCCACGGCGCAGGAATCAGCTTATGCGGCGGCGATCCATTTCTGGCACGGCGTGCTGGTGGCCTCGGGCCAGGCCCGCGGTTCGAGGCATAAGCGCCAAGGCACGCGGCCTGCCTTCTGCCTGCCCACGCCATCGCCCACCTTGGATCAGGTGGCGGCGAGTTTTGTGGCCTGGTCTGCGGCCAATCCGCAATTTGAAGGCATGCGCGCCGCTGATGGGCTGATGCGCAATGCCGCTGCGCAATATCCCTGTGCCGCACGTTTGGCGCTGCTGGCCGCGACCGGCTGCGCGAATATGTCTGACAAGCAGCGCAGCACCGCACCGCCATTGGCGCCGGGGCAGGCGCGCTTGGCGGGGCGGCGATTGGCTCCTTCTCCGGCAATGCCGGTTGGGGTGCGCTGATTGGTGCCGGTGTTGGTGCCGCTGGCGGTTTGGCAGTTGGTCGATCGCGGGAGAATGAACGGCGCGCCTATCAGCGCGGTGTTGAAACGGGGCGCAGCCAGCGTTGACAATATTGGGCTGCCCTTTTCATCAGCCGGCCCTTTTCGCGGCGCTACTTTGGTAGCGTCGCCAAGGCTTGCGTCAGATCAGCGATCAGATCGCTAACTTCTTCAAGCCCGATGTGAATACGCACAGTGAAGCCGCCCAAATCCGGGCTGGTCGCGGTGCGGGTGATGAAACCTGTGGTGGGCAAGGCAAGGCTTTCAAACCCGCCCCATGAAGCGCCAATGCCGAAAAGCGCGAGGGCATCGACGAAGTTGAAGATATCCGCTTCAGTGTAATGCGGCCTGAACACCACGCCGAATAGGCTGCAGGCGCCGGTGAAATCACGCTTCCACAAGGCGTGCTGAGGATGCGATGGCAGGGCAGGGTGCAGCACACGCGACACCTCTGGCCGGTTTTCAAACCAGCGTGCCACTTCAAGCCCGCTTTTCTCCTGCTGCTTCAGGCGAATGGGCATGGTGCGCGCACCGCGCAATGCCAGCCAGCAATCATCGGGCGCGGCGAAATGCCCCATCTGAGAGGCCGCACCGCGCACAATCTCATAATCCTTTTCGCTATTCACCGTGATGGACCCAAGCAGCACATCCGAATGTCCGCCGACATATTTTGTCAGCGCCTGGATTGAAACATCCACGCCATGCTGGAAGGGCATGAAGTGATGAATGCCCCAGGTATTGTCCATCATTACCACACAGCCGGCGGCATGGGCCACGCTCGCAAGGGCCGACACATCCTGCACTTCAAAGGTGTGGCTGCCGGGGCTTTCGGTATAGACAACCTTAGTGTTCGGGCGGATCAGCGCGCGGATGCCGGCCTCATCAATCAGCGGGTCGTAATAGGTAGTTTCAACCCCCCAATCCTTTAGCAGTCCGTTGCAAACATTGCGCGCGGGGCCATAGGCGGAATCCGGCATCAGGCAATGATCGCCGGTCTTGAGATAGGCCATCAGCGGCACTGTCACGGCGGCAAGGCCAGTGCCGACCAATACGCAGCGCGTCCCGCCTTCAATTTCCGCCACCACATCTTCAAGCGCATATTGTGTGGGACCGCCGGCGGTGCCGTAGGTCATCACGCGGTTCCATTTATCCTTCTGGAAAACGCGGCGTGATTCGGCATTCGGGTGCAACACGGTGGACCCGCGATGCACGGCCGGATTAACGAAGCCATGCACGCGCGTGCCTGCGCGCCCGGCATGAGACATGCGTGTGGCGAAGCCCTGCCCCTGTGTTGTGTTCTTGTCGGCCATATCAGCTACTCTTTTCCTTTTGGGTTTCGGGCCTGGCGGCCCATTCGGTCCAGGAACCATCATAAATCGCAGCATCACCCAGCCCGGCCTGCTTGAGCCCGAGTGCGAGGATGCAGGCAGTCACACCAGTGCCGCAGCATGTGATGATGGGCTTTGCTCCATCCGCACCGGCTGCAGCGAAACGCGCGCGCAGCGTTGCCGCATCCTTCATGGTGAAGTTGGCATTGAGCAAATCATTGAAAGGCACGCTTTGCGCGCCCGGCATATGGCCGGACGGCAGGCCGGGGCGCGGTTCCGGTGTGGTACCATCAAAGCGACCTTTTGCACGCGCATCCAGAATGAGCGCGCTGCCACCAGCGATGATCCGCTTCACATCACCAATGCCCTTCACCAAATTGGCGCGAAAATCCGGCGTGTAGCTGCTGGAGGCGGCGGGCTTCGCATCCCCGCTCTCAGTCGCACGGCCTTCGGCCAACCATTTCGGCAAACCACCATCCAGCACCGCCGCCTTTTCATGGCCGAAAAGCTTCATCAGCCACCAGCCGCGCGCCGAGGATTGCAGCCCTTTTTGATCATAGAAGATCACGCGCGTTGCATTGCTGATGCCCATTTCCTCCATCAGCCGAGCAAAACGACCAGCGGTAGGGGCCATATGCGGCAGGCTGGTGTCAGGATCGGCCACCACATCAATATCGAAGAAGCGCGCATCAGGGATATGCGCTTCGCGATATTTGGTCAGGCCATCAAAGGGCTCATTCGGCAGGTATTTGGTGGCGTCGAATACCATCAGATCAGGCGCGCCAAGTGCCTCGGCCAGCCATTCGGTTGAAACCAGATCGTGCATGGATCAATCCTCCACCAGCGCCAGGGAAACGCGGCGATTCTGCCTACCCTTGTTTTCGATTTTCGTGACCTCCACGCGCCCGATCTCGCCGGTGTGCCGCACATGCGTGCCGCCACAGGGTTGCAGATCAATCGGCGCATCAGCGCTGCCAATACGCACCAGGCGAATGCGTCCGGAGCCGCGCGGCGGTTGTACGGAAAGCGTGCGCACCAGGCCCGGATTGGCATCAAGTTCTGCCTCGGCAATCCATTCCTGCGTGACGGGGTGATTGCCAGCGATCAGCGCATTCAGCCTTTCGGTCAGGCTTTCCTTTGTCGGTGGCTCGGGCAAATCAAAATCCAGGCGTGATTTTTCTAGCCCGATCTGCCCGCCCGTTACACCCGCGCCGGAGATCAGGCTGCAGAGCAAATGCAGCGTGGTGTGCATGCGCATCAGGCGAAAGCGCCTTGGCCAATCGAGCGCGAGCGTGATTGTTGCACCCACTTCCGGTAAGGCAGCGCCGGCTTCCGGCACATGCAACACGGTATTGTCCGGCCCCTTGATGGTATTGGCGATCCGCGCCTCACCACCCGGCCAGCGCAGCCCGCCGGTATCACCGGGCTGGCCGCCGGCCTGGGCATAAAAATTCGTCCGGTCCGTGATGATCGCCTCAGCCGAGGCGGCCCGCACCTTGGCGACGATCTCGGCAGCATAGGCATCTTCGCGAAAGATCAATTCAGTCATGTGTTTCCTGGGCGTTGCCTGGGCGCTTAGGCTAGGCCAGAAAGCCGCGAAACAAAACCTCTGCCCCTTGGGCCTGTTTTGGGGTAGGCTTGCCATGCCAGTCGCATGAGGCAAAACGATTCCCACTCCCATGATCCCGCTCGGGCCGGGCGCGCGCGCCGGCGAGGCGTTATTTTGGTGATTCTGGCAGCAGCGAGCTTTTCCATCTCTGCGGCTTTCGCGAAGACCATCGGCACCGGCATTCCGGTTGTCGAGGTGATTTTCTTCCGCAATTTTTTCGCGCTGATCCCGCTTTTGCCTGTGATCGTCAGCGCTGGCGGCTTGGCGGCACTGCGCATGCGCAATCCCGGCAGCCATGTATTGCGCACCATTTTCGGCATGATGGGCATGGTTGGGTCGTTTTACGGCTATGTCTATCTGCCCTTGGTGACGGTGACGGCGCTTGGCTTCACCATGCCGCTATTCCTGACCCTGCTTGCCATTCCGATTCTGGGCGAAAAGGTGGGCTGGCGCCGCTGGCTTGCGGTGCTGGTCGGCTTTTGTGGCGTGCTACTGATGGTGCGGCCCGAACAGGGCACAACGGATACGCAATGGCTGGCGCTCGGGCTTTGCCTTTTAGGCGCCTTGGCCTGGGCGCTTGCCATGATTACCATTCGCAAAATGGGTGAGGCGGGCGAAAGCGGCGTCGCCATTGTGTTTTGGTTTGCGGTTTTTTCTGCTGTACTGGCCGGAATTGCGATGATCCCGGTTTGGGTCTGGCCAAGCCCAACGCAATGGGCGCTGCTGGCCGGCATCGGCCTAGTTTCCGCGATTGCGCAAATCATGATGACGGATGCCTATCGGAAGGGCGAGGCATCGCTGCTGGCACCCTTCGAATATTCCGCGATCATCTGGACCACGGCGCTTGGCGCTTTGATCTGGTCAGAAATGCCGGATGCCTGGGATTTCCTCGGCATCCTAATCCTGGTTGGCGCGGGGCTTTATATTTGGCACCGCGAAATGAAGCTTGGGGTGAAGCGGTAAATCATATCCCCCAATGCGCGCGCAGGCTGGCGGCGGCATGTTGCAGCACCAGATCGGATTTTGGAATGAAGCGCCCCATGGTCAGGCAGGCATGAATCTGATCCGCAACATGCAGATGCGTGACATTCACGCCTTCCTCGTCAAGGCGCTTGGCATAGGCAATGCCTTCATCCACCAGGGGATCAATGCCAGCGGTCATCAGGAAGGCCGGCGGCAAGCCCTTAAGTGAGGGCGCGCGCAAGGGCGAGGCGCGCCAATCAATGCCCTTTTCATGTGGCCCGAGGTAATGCGCAATGAACCACTTCATGACATCGCGCGTCAGCACCAGGCCTTCGGTGAAGCGATCATAGGATGGCGGATTTCCAGCCAGATCGGTGACCGGATAGAACAATACCTGATAATCCGGCATGGGCACCTCACCATCCAGGGCCATCACGGCCAACACGGCGGCCAGGTTTCCACCAGCGCTATCGCCCCCCACCGCAATGCGTGTGCGATCAATGCCAAGGCGCTTCGCCTGCCGGCAAATGTAGCGATAGGCGGCGGCAGAATCCTCGACCGCTGCCGGGTAGCGATGTTCGGGCGCAAGGCGGTAGTCAATGGCAATGACGCATGCCTGCGAGAGACTCGCCAATCGCCGGCAGACCTGATCATGGCTATCAAGATCACCAATCACCCAGCCACCACCATGCATATAGACAAGGCAGGGCAAGGCAGCGTCCGGATCAGTGCCAATGCCGCGATAGCGGCGCAAGCGTATCTTGCCGGCGGGGCCGGGGCATTTCAGGTCTTCTACCAGCGCGACTTCAGGCGGGTCTGGCTGCATCACGCGGCGGGAAGCGGCGGAAACCTCCCGCGCTTCGGTGGGGGTGAGGGTGTTGAAAGCCGGGCGCTTGGCTTCCTTGATCAGATTGAGAACATGTTGCGCGCCTCCATCAAGTGTCATGAGCCTTCCCCTTATTCCGCCGCCGCTGCGGGCCGTTCCGCACCACCGAAATGAAAGCCACGATAGCCATCGGCGGCAATTTCATTGCAGAGCACACGATAACTTCCAACACCACCCACATAGGGCATGAAAAGCCTTGGTTTGCCCGGCACATTGGCACCCATATACCAGGATGCCGCGCGGGGGTAGAGCGTACGATGCGCAACCGTATTGACTTCTTCTACCCAATGATCTTCCGCGTCACGATCAGCCTCAATCGTGGCATGGCCCTTGGCCTGCATGCCCGCGAGGCAATCCATGATCCAATCCACATGCTGTTCGATGGAAACGATCATATTGCTGAGGACGGATGGGCTGCCTGGACCTGTGATCATGAACATATTGGGAAAGCCTGCGGTCATGATGCCAAGCAGCGTGCGCGGCCCGGCTTCCCATTTCGCATTGAGGCTTTCACCTGCGCGACCCTTGATATCCACGCCGAGTAGCGCGCCGGTCATCGCATCAAAGCCGGTGGCAAAAACGATGTCGTCAAGTTCATACACTGTACCGCCCGCTTCAATACCAGTCGCCGTAATGCGCGTGATCGGCGCTTCATGCAGGTCAATCAGCGTGACATTGGGGCGGTTATAGGTTTCGTAATAATGCGTATCCACGCAAATGCGCTTGGTGCCGATTGGATGGTTACGTGGGCAGAGTTTCTCAGCCGTGGCTGGGTCCTTAACGGTTTCACGAATCTTGCCGCGCACGAAGTCAGCCGCCGTGTCATTGGCGGCCTGATCCAGCAGCAGATCGCGGAAGGACCCCATGAAGGCCGTGCCGCCCACGCCCCAGCGCTTTTCATATTCAGCGTGCCGTTCCTCGGCACTAACCGACATGGCGGGCGTGTCGCTCAGCCCATAGAGGATGCCGGTGCGCATCATGCGCGCCTTTTGCCGGAGATTGGCGTAATCGCCCTTCCAGCTTTGCTCATATTCATCATCCATCGGGCGATTGCGCGATGGAATGCTGAAATTGGGCGTGCGCTGAAAAACCGTGAGCCGTGCTACTTCTTCCGCAATCACTGGGATGGATTGAATAGCGGAAGACCCGGTGCCGATCACGGCCACCCTGCGCCCGGCGAAATCCACCTTATGATGCGGCCAATAGCCGGTATGGAATTGCCGCCCCTTGAAATCGGCGATGCCGCCGATATCCGGCAAGCGGGCTGCGGAAAGGCACCCGGTCGCCATGAAGAAATAACGCGCGGTAAGCTTCTCACCACGGTTGGTGGCAATGCGCCAGAGCCCGGCGGCATCATCCCAAGCGGCATCGGTTACGCGGGTTTCGAAGCGGATATCGCGGCGCAAATCGAAGTGTTCCGCGACATGGCGTGCATAGGCCAGGATTTCCGGCTGCGCGGCAAAGCGTTCAGACCAGCGCCATTCCTGCTGCAATTCCTCAGAGAAGGAAAAGGAATATTGCATGCTTTCCACATCGCAGCGCGCACCAGGATAGCGGTTCCAATACCAGGTGCCGCCCACATCATCCGCCGCTTCCAGGCAAATCGCTTTAATACCAAGACCGCGCAGGCGATGCAGCAGGTAAAGCCCGGCAAAGCCTGCGCCCACAATGACAGCGCCATGATGTTCCTGTGCCATGCTCATCCTCCAAGGCGTGTCCTCCGGGGGGTAGCGGAAATCGCTCCACCGGGACTGTCAATGCCGAAAACGCGCGTTATGCTACCCGAAATGCGTAAAGGGGAAAGTCCATGGATACAGGTTTTCAGCTTGGCGAGCTCACGATACAACGGGTTGTTGAGGAAGAAAGACCTATCTTTGACCCGCTGACCTTTTTCCCGACCCTGACGCTGGATTTGCTGGCAGAAAACCGCGACTGGTTGCAACCCAAGGCGTTGGACCCGGAGACTGGGAAGTTGATGCTTTGCATCCAATCCTGGGTGGTACGCACGCCGCATCATAATATCCTGATCGATACCTGCGTTGGCAATGACAAGACGCGGCCCAGCCATCCCTTTGGCACCAGATGAAGAGCAATGCCTATATGCGCAACCTGGGGGCACTGGGGCTTGGCGTTGGCGATATTGATTTTGTCATGTGCACGCATTTGCATGTGGACCACGTGGGCTGGAATACGCGGCTTGAAGATGGCCGCTGGGTGCCGAGTTTTCCCAAGGCACGCTATCTTTTCGCGAAGGAAGAATATGCCCATTGGGAAAGGGAACACGCGAAGGCACCCTCGCCGGTTTTCTCCGATAGCGTGCTGCCCGTGGTGGAAGCCAGACGCGTGGAATTTGTTGCAAACGACTATCAGATGAATGATCTGGTAAAATTGGAATCAACGCCCGGTCATACGCCGGATCATGTCGCGGTGCGGCTCGGCAAGAAGGGCGCGGATGCGCTGGCGACGGGGGATTTGATCCATTCGCCCTTGCAGGCGCGTTATCCGGAAATTTCGATGCGTGCCGATAGTAGTCCCGTGCAGGCAGCGGCTACCAGGCGGCGCGTTTTGGAATGCGCCTGTGATACCTCAACCATTCTCTGCTTTGGCCATTTCCCTTCGCCATCCCGCGGACGGATCAAGCGTTGGGGCAATGGGTTCCGTGCCGAGCTGGTGGATTGAGCCATGAGGAAGATCTTCGCGCTATTCGTTTGGCTGCTGCTTCCGGCCTTGGCTTTCGCGCAAACCACTTGGCCCAATCGGCCCATCAGCCTGATTGTGCCCTACCCGCCGGGCGGCAGCACGGATAACGTCGCGCGGCCCTTAGTGCAGGAATGGGGCAAAGTGCTGGGCCAAACCGTCGTTATTGAAAACCGTGGCGGAGCTGGTGGCACGATTGGCGCTGATCTGGTCGCGCGAGCACGGTCCGATGGCCATACGCTGCTGCTTTTCCCAACGGCGATTTTCACCATCAGCCTCCATATGATGCAGCTTCCCTATGATGTGGATCGCGCTTTTGTGCCGATTGCACGCGTCGCCGCTTCCGATGCCTTCGTCATTATCCATCCTTCCGTGCCGGCACGGCATATCCGTGAATTGGTCGCACTCGCCAAGCAAAAGCCTGGCGAATTGCGCTTCGGTTCCGCGGGCAACGGCACCATCACGCAGCTGCAATGTGAAATCTTCGCGGAGGCTGCCGGCATCAAGCTGGAACACGTGCCTTATCGCGGTTCCGGTCAATCCTTCATTGATCTGCTCGCAGGGCGGATTCAAATGATTTGCGATCCAGCTGCGCTGCCCGGCGTGCGTGATGGCCGCTTAATTGCACTCGCGAGTTTCGGTGATCGGCGGCATGAGGAATTCAAGGATGTGCCGACGCTGATGGAATTGGGCCTCGCGGAACGTGGCGCCATGTCCTGGTTTGGCATCGCCGCGCCCGCAGGCACACCGCCTGACATCCAAGCCCGCATTACGGCCACGCTTGAGGAATCGCTCCGCGCGCCTGCGATTGCTTCCGGCATGGCGATTGGCGGGTTGCGGCCAGCCTTTGAAACAGGGGATGCCTTTACCCGGCGCATCCGCGAAGATCGTGCCGTTTTCCAAGGGGTGATCGAAAGAACAGGAGCGAAAGTGAACTGACATGGAACATGTAACCGTTACCGATGAAGGCCCTATCCGCATCGTTACGCTGAATAATCCTGCTAAAGGTAATGCCATCAGCAAACCAATGGGAGAGGCGGTGCAGGCCGCCATGCGTGAATTTGAAGCGCGCGATGATTTGCGCTCAGCCATCATCACTGCCGCCGGCACGCGCGCCTTTACCTTTGGCGCTGATGTCTCCGATCCGCCCGAATTATGGCGCACCATTCCAAGTGTCGGCTATCGGCCACTCAAGCCCGTGATTTGCGCGGTTGAAGGCTGGTGTGTGGGTGGCGGCATTGTGCTGGCGATGATGGCTGATTTGCTGGTCTGCGGCAAAAGCGCAAAATTCTATTATCCGGAAGCAAAACTTGGCCTGACGGGCGGCATGATCGCGGGCCTGGTCAGCCGCATTCCGCACAAGATCGCGATGGAAATCATGCTGCTCTGCCGCACCGTGGATGCGGATCGCGCCGCTTCGATCGGGCTCGTGAATGAGGTGGTGGAAGACGGCAAGGCTTTGGAAACTGCCAAGGCTTGGGCCTTGGAACTAACCGGCATGGCGCCCATGGTTGTTGCGGAGCTGAAGCGCATGGTAACCGAGGAGATCCTGCCGCGCGGCCCTTCAGAGCAAATGGCGATCCATGGCCAACGCATGGGCGCCATTCGCGCTTCTGAGGATTTTGCCGAAGGCAAGGCCGCCTTTCGCGAAAAGCGCCCGCCACGTTTTCGCGGGCGCTGATCCCAAAATCAGGGGAACATGGCGACGGCGCGGATGGGGCTTGCCGTACCCCCCTTGATCTTCAGCGGAAAGCCAATGAAGGTGAAGCGCCCGCGGCCAATCAGCTTATCCAGATTGGCGAGGCATTCCATATGCGTAATGCCACGCTCGGCGCAGGCCATATGGGCCTGGAAATTCAACTCCCCCTCTGGCGCGGGGCTGATTGCTTCCACCCCGAACATGCCAATGCCGCGATCCGCGAGCCAATGGACCGATTCCAGCGCAAGCCCCGGGAAATCATGCAAATAGCCAGGCTTGCCGAGCAGTCTTTCATTCGTTGCCATCCAGATCAGCATCGTATCGCCCTTCCGGATTTCCTGGCCTGATTTGGCGAGCGCGGCTTCCATTTCCTTCACAGTAATGGCGTGCTTGAGCGGCACATGGGAAAGGTCAAGGCAAATCGCGCTGGTGTAAAATTTTTCGAGCGGCATTTGCTCAATGGAAAGTGCATCGGGCCGCGGGTCAAAATGCACCGGTGCATCCACATGCGTGCCAGCATGATCCGACATGGAAAAATAAAGCGCCTTGCTGGTGAACACCGTATTGCCGGCGACCTTCTTTTCGCTGTGGTCACCCCAGACGGTCATCACCACAGGCGGGTGGCTGGGATGCGTCTGGGTGCGGTGAAAGATCTCTCGGCTGAGGTCAACGAATTCCATGGGGCATTTCCTTTTGCAAACGCGTTTCAGACATTGACGCTGCGAATGGCGTTGATGATGGCGTCCGTCACCTGATCCGTCGTGGCCTTGCCGCCCAAATCGGGTGTCAGCACATCGCCGCGGCTGGTCACCAATTCCACCGCGCGCATAAGCTTCGTCGCCGCCGTTGACTCACCAAGGTGCCCCAGCATCATTGAAGTGGTCCAGAAGGCGCCAAGCGGATTGGCAATGCCCTTGCCGGTGATATCAAAGGCTCAACCATGGATCGGTTCAAACATGGAAGGGCGCTTGCGAGACGGATCAATATTGCCTGTCGCGCCAATTCCGAGTGACCCCGCCAGGGCCGCCGCAAGGTCAGACAGGATATCCGCATGCAAATTGGTGGCGACTACCGTATCAACACTGCCGGGCTTCATCACCATGCGCGCGGTCATGGCATCCACCAGCATTTTGTCGACAGTAAGGGCTGGGTATTGTGCGGTGACTTCGGCGCAAACCTCATCCCACATCACCATGCCATGACGCTGCGCGTTGGATTTCGTCACTACCGTCAAATGCTTGCGCGGGCGTGACATGGCGACTTCGCAGGCATGGCGGCAAATGCGCGCGATGCCTTCGCGGGTGAAGACAGCGACATCCATCGCGACTTCAATCGGCAGGCCGCGATGCGCGCGCCCGCCAACGCCGGCATATTCGCCCTCACTAACTTCGCGGACGATCACCCAATCAATCTGTTCCCCCAGATCAGGCCGCAAGGGGCCGTTGATGCCGGGCAGCAGGCGCGTCGGGCGAACATTGGCGTATTGGTCAAAGCCCTGGCAGATCGCCAAACGCAATTCCCATAGCGTGACATGGTCAGGAATATCCGGCGCACCAACCGCGCCGAAGAAAATCGCATCAAAGCCCTGCAATTGCCGCAAGCCATCTTCTGGCATCATCCGCCCGGTGCGGCGATAGTAATCACTGCCCCAATCGAAATCCTGAAAATCCAGCCTGAAGCTACCATTTTTTTCAGCCAGAGCCTGCAAAACGCGGCAGCCCGCCCTGATGACATCCGGCCCGATGCCATCGCCACCCATGGCGGCAATGCGATAGTTCTTCATGATTACTGCTTTCCTTTCACGGGCGCCGCAGGCGCAAATCCAAGCCGCGCGTAATCCAAGCGGCTTCAATGACATCAAGATCGATCTCTCCGGAAGGATTGGCCTTGCTGGGCCGGGAAGCAAGCCCAGGCTCGGCCTGAATGCGCCACAGGCCAAGCAGGCGGCGCAGTTCCGTAAGCGGCGCCGTATGATCATCCACGCGTAGATTGATATCTGGGAAATCCTCGGTTGTGGTCAGAACAAGTGCGGCAGATTGCCTACCGCGCTTGTCACCGCCTGCGGCTTGGCCCGCATCCAGCGCGGTGATCAGGCGTTCCGGTAGCGCAAGCCCGGCATTGGCACGGAAACTGTCAAAGCTTGCCTGCACCACTGCGCCGCCTGCCAGCATATTGCCGGCGACGCTAAAGCCATCACCACTCAGATGCCCGCACCATTCAACACAATTCTCACCGGTCCAGGCAGCGTTGCGACCATGGCAATCCACCGCATGAATTTGCCGCAAGCCCTTGCCTTCATCACCCACCAGCGCCGCTTCAATCGCCTTGGCTGGCGTCAGGCCACGTTCCAGGCCTTGCAGCACGGCCGGGCCCAGATAGCGATTGCTCATGGATTGCGTGCTGACGGCGCCCACACCGGATTTCAGAAAAGGGCAAGTGGCCCCAACTGCGATATTACAGGTGGTGACCGCCACCGCGAAGGCGCCCGTGGCGGGATCATGCGCAACAATGGACCAGGTCATGTGGCGGGCCTTTTTTTTGCAATCAGGTTCAAGCTTAACCGCGCCGAGGCGCTTGCAGGAAGCCCGCCGCATGCCAAAATAGCCTGATACGGGGGGGTTATTGCCATGTCCATTTCCATTTCACGTCGCACCCTGGCTGTGCTTGGCCTCGTATCATTGCTGCCCAAGGCGGCTGCCGCGCAAACGGCTTGGCCGGATCGGCAGGTGCGGTTGATTGTACCCTTCGGCGCGGGCGGTGCGGTGGATACGCTTTCCCGCCTGGTTGCCAATGGTTTTGCGGCGCAGGCGAATGGTCAGGCGCTGGTGGTGGAAAACCGCTCCGGCGCGGGCGGCGCCATTGCGGGCGCTTTCGTCGCGCAAAGCAGGCCCGATGGCTATACGCTCATGATGGCCGATCTCGGTGCGAATTGCATCGGCAAGGAATTACAGCCGGCGCTGAATTACGACCCGATGCGCGCCTTCACGCCGATTTCGCATTTGGTCAATCTTCCGATTGTGGTGATTGTGCCTGCCAATTTGCCTGTGCAAAGTTTGGCGGATTTGCTGGCCCGTGCGCGGGCGCGCGCCGATGGCATTCAATACGCCTCACCAGGTGTCGGCCATGTCAGCCACTTGGCTGCCGAGCTTTTGGGCCGCCGCGCCGGCGTGAAACTGACCGCCGTGCATTACCGAAGCGGTGCGGATGTGATGCGAAGCCTGATTCAGGGTGAAACAGAATTCTCCTTCCCGTCTGTTTCCACGGCACTTCCCTTTATTCGTGAAGGGCGTGTTCGCGCGCTCGCTATCGGCACGCCTGCGCCGGTTGCGGCACTCCCCGGGGTGCCCGCCGTGGCTGCAACCTTCCCGGGCTTTGAAGCGATGACCTGGCACGGCATTGTTGGCCCCGCCGGCATGCCGGATGATGTGGTGGCGGCGGCCAATCGTGTGTTTCGCGCCATCATCACCTCAGCCGAGGTGAAGGAAACCGTGCAGCGCGTGCAGGCTGCGGATGTGATCGCTTCAAGCCCCGCTGAATTCGCCGCGCTGATTGCCCGCGATCACGCGAAATGGACGCCGGTGATCCGCGAGGGCAATATCCGCGCCGAGTAAACCCCGGCGCCTCACGCCTCCAAAGCTGCCGGGCGCGCCTTCAGCAATGGCCGCAGCAGCGGATTGAGGAAGGACCGCGCAATGGTAACCGCGTAGAAACTCTCGACCAGTCCGGAAAGCTGCGTCGCGCGAATAGGGTCCCGGCGCTCAGCTCATCGCGCACCACAATCGCGGGCATCACCGCCAGCCCAACATCCTGGCGCACAAGCAGGCGCATCATCGCCATATCATCCATCTCGGCCGCGATGCGGCGTGCGACGCGCAGCCTGTTGACCAGTGCTTCAAATTCCGCGCGCAGCCCGCTTTCCGGCCCTGGCAGAATGACAGGATGGCGCGCCAGCAATTCCGGCAGGCTACCGCCCTCGCGCAGCCTTTTGGGCGCGCCGAAAAGCTTCATACGCTGCGGCGCTACGCGATGCCCGACCAAGGCAGGGCCAGGCCCTGCAGCCGGCAGCCGATCCATCAGCACCACATCAAGATTGAGCGCGCGCAATTCCGCCAGCAATTCCACCGCACCGCCGGAGCGCAGACCACAGGTAGATCGCCCCGTTCAAGCAGCGGCTGCAAGAAAGCCAATTAGAAATTGCGCGAAAGTATTGCTAGCGCCCCAACGCGCAAGGTCGCGCGCGCCGGGTTTTCGCCCTTCAGGGTGGCGAGCAATTCCTCGCCCGTCGCGAAGATCGCATCCGCGTGATCCAGCGCGACGCGCCCGGCTACCGTCAGCACCAGCTTGCCCTGCGTGCGTTCGAATAACGGATGGCCCAGCCGATCTTTCAGCGCCCGGATTTGTGCCAACAGCGCTGATTGCGACAGGGCAAGTCTTCTTGCCACGCGGGTCAGAATCCCCTCATGCACGACAGCGCACAAATAGCCGAGATGGCGCAGGTCCAGCCGGTTTTTCCTACTAGTTTATCGAACAATCAAATTGATATAATGTATTTTATTTATCCAAAGCAGCAGCCTATGGGGCGGGTCCCTTTACCTGAACGGAAAGCAACCCATGCCCGGCTTTGACCTGCTGCTGACCAACCTTCTCTCGCCCATCGTGCTCGCCTTTGCGCTTGGCGCGGTGGCGGGGTTTATTCGAACAGAGCTTGAATTGCCCGAAGCGGTGCTGAAGCTCATTTCGATCTATTTGCTGTTTTCCATCGGCCTGACGGGCGGGCGCGAACTGGCCCGAGCTTCCTTCAGCGATGTCTCAACCCTGATTGCCGCCGCCGCCATGACCATTGCAATCCCCGTCACCTGCTATGCGGTGCTGCGCCGCGTCGGCGGCTTTGATGTCTCCAACGCGGCTGCCGTTGCCGCGCATTACGGTTCGGTTTCCAGCGTAACCTTCTTCGCCGCCATGCATTTGCCCGCGCCATGGAAACCCCGGCGGAAGGCTATATGACCGCGATTGTCGCGGTGATGGAATTTGCCGTTATCATGTCACTCGCCATGGGGCGCTGGGGCAATCAAGCCAACGGGGCCATTTCCGGCTCGGCGAGCTTTTGTTGAATACGCTCCGGGGCCAGGGCATTCTGCTGCCCACGGGCGGCATGTTCATCGGCTATATGGCGAGCGACGCCGAATGGCGGCGGATTGCGCCCTTTTATGAGCACCTGTTCCGCGGCTTCCTGATGCTGTCCCTGCTGGAGATGGGCATGACCGCGGCGTGGCAAATCCGGGCCTTTGCCAAGGTCGGGCGCTTCATGACGAGCTTTGCCATTGTGGCACCCATCTGCTTTAGCCTGGCGGGGCTGATGGCGGGATTTCTTGTGGGCCTGTCGCAAGGTGGTGCCTTTGTCTTCGCCGCCATCTGCGCCAGCGCATTCTATATCGATGCCCCCGCCGCCTGCCGCGCGGCACTACCCGAGGTAAGCCCAGGCATTTACCTGACCGCCTGCCTCGACATCACCTCTCCCTTCAATCTGGTGGTGAATATGCCGCTGCTTTATGCCGCAAGTGGCTGGCTTTATGGCTGAAGTAAGCTCCGGCAGGGCGGGCCACCCCGCTTGCCCTGCCGGCACCGCTTGATTCTTCCGCCCCTTCGGCCCAAGGATCGGCGCCATGATCCTGCTGATCGACAATTATGACAGTTTCACCTTCAACCTTTTTCACTTCCTGGGCGATCTGGGCGCGCGGGTGGAGGTCAGGCGAAACGACGCCATAGACCCGCGAGGAGTGCTGGCGATGAAGCCCGAAGCCGTGGTGCTTTCCCCCGGCCCCTGCACGCCGAATGAGGCCGGCATTTGCCTGCCGCTGATCTCCTTGGCGGCCGAGGTTAAACTGCCGATCCTGGGCGTCTGCCTGGGCCATCAAGCTATTGGCCAGGCCTTTGGCGGGCGCGTCATCCGCGCGCCGGAGCCAGTCCATGGCAAGGTTTGGGATGTGCATCATGGCGGGACGGATATTTTCGCGGGCCTGCCCTCGCCTTTTTCAGCCACCCGCTATCATTCGCTGATCGTGGAACGCGAACCCCTGCCCGCGAGCCTCCGCCCCACCGCCTGGACGGAAGATGGCCTGATCATGGGGCTTGCGCATTGCGACTTGCCGGTCTGGGGCGTGCAATTCCACCCGGAAAGCATCGCCTCGGCCCATGGGCATGAGCTTTTGCGCAGTTTCCTGAAACTGGCCGGCGCCAGCCATGGCGCTGCCGTCCCGGCCTGATTCCATGTCGCTGAAGCCCATCATTGCGCGGATGGCGGATTCGGCGCGCCTGACCGAGATTGAGGCAGAGGAAGCCTTCGGCATCATCATGGCGGGCGAGGCAACACCGGCGCAGATCGCCGGCATGCTGATGGCGATGCGCGTGCGCGGCGAAACGGTTGAGGAAATGACTGGCGCGGTGCGCGCCATGCGCGCGCGGATGGTCGCGATTGAAGCGCCACTGGGGGCGATAGATATTGTCGGTACCGGGGGGGATGCGGCGGGCACGCTCAATATCTCCACCACCACCGCCATGGTCGTGGCGGGCTGCGGCGTGCCGGTGGCGAAGCACGGCAATCGCGCGCTGTCATCGCGTTCCGGCGCGGCGGATGCCATCTCGGCGCTTGGCATTTCGCTTGATGTGCCTTTGGAAAGGCTGCCCGAAGTGCTGCGCGAGGTGGGGATGGTGTTCCTGATGGCGCCCCGCCATCACGCTTCCATGCGCCACGCTGCCGGGCCGCGCATGGAATTGGGCACGCGCACGATTTTCAACCTGCTCGGCCCGCTCGCCAATCCCGCCCGCGTCACGCGGCAAATGACCGGTGCCTTTTCGCCGCAATGGCTGCGCCCGATGGCCGAGACACTGGCGCGACTCGGCACCGAACGCGCCTGGCTGGTGCATGGGCAGGGGCTGGATGAACTGACGCTTGCCGGCGAAAGCCAGGTGGTGGTGCTGGAAGAGGGCGCCATCCGCGAATTCACCGTGACCCCGGAAGATGCCGGGCTGCCCCGCGTCCCGGCCTCGGCGCTCAAGGGGGGCGACCCCACAGAAAACGCCGCTGCGCTGGAAGCCTTGCTGCGCGGGGCGCCTGGCGCCTATCGCGATGTTGTTTTGCTCAATGCCGCCGCATCCTTGATTGTGGCTGGCAAGGCAGCGGACCTTAAGGCCGGCGTTGCTTTGGCCGCCCGGGCCATAGACGAAGGCGCCGCCTTTGGAGTATTGGCCCAACTTCGGTCTCTGTGCCCCCCCAAGGATCCTGCTGGATGAACGCACCCCATATCTCGGTGCCCTCGACCGATGCCGCATCGGTCCCTGACACCCTGGCCCGTATCCTGGCCGATAAGGCGCGTGAAGTCGCCGAACGGATGGAAATCACGCCGCAGGCGGAAATGGAACGCCGCGCGGCAGCTGCGCCGCCGCTCCGCGATTTCGTGGGCGCGCTTTGTGAGCGCATTGGCGAAGGCCGCACTGGGCTGATTGCCGAAATCAAGCGCGCCTCCCCTTCAGGCGGCTTGATCCGTGATCCGTTTGAACCCGCTGCCCTTGCCCGCGCCTATGAAATGGGCGGAGCTGCCTGTCTTTCCGTGCTGACCGATGCGCCCTGGTTCCAAGGCGCGGTGGAGCATCTGGAAGCCGCACGCGCCGCCTGTTCGCTGCCCGTGCTGCGCAAGGATTTCATGATCCATCCCTGGCAGGTGTTCGAAGCCCGCGCCATGGGCGCTGATTGCATCCTGCTGATCATGGCCGCGCTGACCGATGCGCAGGCAAGTGAATTGGAAGATATCGCGCGGTCGCTTGATATGGCGGTGCTGGCGGAAGTGCATGACCGGCGCGAATTGGACCGCGCGCTTGGGCTGGAGACACGGCTGATCGGCATCAATAACCGCGACCTGCGCACGCTGCAGACCGATCTGGCGACTAGCGAAGCCCTGGCGCCATTGGTGCCGGCGGATCGCCTGCCGGTCGCCGAAAGCGGCATTCGCACCCCCGATGATGCGCGCCGCATGGCTGCTGCCGGGGCGCGCTGCATTCTGGTGGGTGAGCATCTGATGCGTCAGTCGGATGTCGCTGCCGCCGCGCGCCAATTGGTGGACGTGTCCTGACCGAGCCACGCCTCACGCATTTCGATGCCGCAGGGCGCGCGGCGATGGTGGATGTCTCGCCCAAGGCCGAAACGGCGCGCACGGCTACCGCACGCGGGCGCATTGTGATGGCGCCTGAAACGCTGGCGCTGATCAGGGAAGGCCGCGCCGGCAAGGGCGATGTGCTGGGCGTCGCGCGGCTCGCTGGCATCATAGCGGCCAAGCGCACATCGGATCTGATTCCGCTCTGCCATCCGCTGATGATCTCAAAAGTCTCGGTTGATCTGGAACCGGAAGGCGATGATGCCATTGTGATCGAAGCGACGGTCAGCCTGACCGGCAAGACGGGGGTCGAGATGGAAGCGCTGACGGCCGTCAGCATCGCGGCACTCACGGTCTATGACATGGTGAAGGCGGCGGATCGCGGGATGCGCATAGAAGATATCCGCCTGGTGCATAAGGCCGGCGGCAAATCGGGCGAGTTCATCGGTGGCTGAGAAGGGCGGCTTGCTGCCGGTTGAAGAAGCCCGCGCGCGCATTCTGGCCGCGCTGAGCCCGACCGCGGCCGAGACCATTGCCCTCCCCGAAGCCGCCGGGCGCGTGCTTGCGCGGCCCGTATTTGCGCGGCTCACGCAGCCACCCGCCGCCGTTTCGGCCATGGATGGCTATGCCTTGCGCGCGGCGGATAGCGTTTTGGGCGCCAGGCTTGCCGTGATTGGCGCGGCGCCGGCGGGGCATCCCTTCGCGGGGGTGGTTGGGCCCGGTGAGGCCGTGCGGATTTTCACTGGCGGCTTTGTCCCTGAAGGGGCGGATGCGATCCTGTTGCAGGAAGATGCCGAAGCGGCCGATGGTGCTGTTGTGGTGAAGGAAGGCGTCACTGCGGGGCGCTGGGTGAGAAAGCGTGGCCTGGATTTCGCCGAAGGCGAGGCGCTGCTGGCGGTTGGCCGACGCCTGACGGCGCGCGATATCGGCCTTGCCGCGGCCAGCAATAGCCCTTGGCTTGCCGTGCATCGGCGCCCGCGCATCGGTATTCTGGCGACCGGGGATGAAATCGCGCTCCCCGGAGACCCCATCCCGCCCGGTGGCATTGTCAGTTCCAATGCCCATGCCCTGGCCGCCTTGATCCGCGCGGCGGGGGGAGAGCCCATCATCCTGCCCATCGCGCCTGATGATGCCAGCGCCATTGCAGATGTCGCCGCCGCCGCCCAAGCCTATGACATGCTGGTGACGACCGGCGGCGCCAGTGTGGGTGAGCATGATCTGATCCAGCAGGCACTCGGCAATGAGGGTTTTGAGCTCGGCTTCTGGAAAATCGCCATGCGGCCCGGCAAGCCCCTGATCTGGGGGTCGCTTGGGCGCGTGCCGGTGCTGGGGCTGCCGGGCAATCCGGTCTCGGCGCTGGTGTGTGCCATTATTTTCCTGCTGCCCGCCTTGGCGCGGCTTGCCGGCCTGCCCGGTGCGCCCACGCCAAGCCGGCGCGTGACGTGTGCCACGCCCCTGGCCGAGAATGACCGCCGCGCCGATTTCCTGCGCGCCAGCCTGGACGCCGATGCAGATGGCCGCGTCACGGTGCGGCCCTTTCCGGTGCAGGATAGCTCGATGCTGGCGACCCTCGCGCGCGCCGATGCGCTGGTGCTGCGCGCGCCCTTCGCGCCCGCCTTGCCGGCGGGGGCGGAGGTGGAGGCGATTATGCTAGGCGAATTGGGGGTTTGATCGGGCGCTATTCCGCCCTTATCCCTAATTGCCGGATCAGCGGGCCAAATTCAGCCCAGAGTTTTCGCATATGCTGCAGCATGGACTCTGGCCCCAGCGGGTCAACATCGAAGCCCACAGCCTCATAGCGCTGGCGCACTTCCGGCACGGCCATGCCGTCGCGGATTTCGGTGTAGAGGCGATCAATGATCGGGCGCGGCGTGCCCGCCGGCACCATCAGCCCGTTCCAGCCGCCGACATCATAATCCGCGGGCCCGCCCACAGCCGCGACCGGCGGAATGCCAGGCACCTGGGCCGAGGGCTTACCGGTGCTAAGCCCAAGCGCGCGAAGCTGCCCATCGCGCACTAACCGTCCAGCGGCGGCAGGTGTGTCAAACCCGAAATCAACCTGCCCGCCGAGCAATGCCGCCAGCGCCGGCCCACTGCCCTGGAAGGGCACATGCAGCGCCTCCAAGCCTGATTTTGCCAGAAACAGCGCGCACACCAGATGCTGCGCACCACCAATCCCGGAGGAATTATAGCTGTATTTGCCAGGATTGGCCTTCACCAGCGCCGTGAAGCTCCGCAAATCCTGCGCCGGGAAATCGGGCTTCACCAGCAGCATGAAGGGCGCGATGCCGAAGATTACCACCGGCGCCAATTCGCGTTCCACATCATAGGGTGTGCGCTGCACCAGCGGCCCAAAAGAAATAGGCCCAATCGAGGCCGAAAGGATCACATTACCATCCGGCGGCGCCTTCGCGACCAGATCCGTGCCGATCTGCCCGCCCGCACCGGGGCGGTTTTCTGGCACCACCACCTGGCCCAAGCGCTCCGAGAGGCGCTGCCCGGCAAGCCGCCCGACCACATCTGTCGCCTGGCCAGGCGGCCAGGGGATCACCATGCGAATTTGCCGATTGGGCCAAGGCGCCTGCGCGGCGGCGAGGCTGATGGCGCCGCGCAAAAGCGCTGGCGCGGCAAGGGGCGACAGCGCGGTCAATGCCAGCAGCTTGCGGCGGTTCATCATAAATCCTCCCATATTTCCGGGGTCATGCTGCCCCTGTTCTTTGCGGGAGCATGGCGCAAGACGGGGCGCAGCGCCACCATCAGATGGTTTCTCTGCCCTTGATCCCGCCCCTTCCCACGCGTAACGAGAATGGGGGCCACGCCCCCCCACCGGGGCGCATTCGCTTCTGGAAGGGAGCCGCATCATGGCAGCCGACACCAAGCCGGGGACTCGCCCGGCCAATCCTCGTTTTTCCTCTGGCCCTTGCGCCAAGCGTCCTGGCTGGTCCTTGGCCGCGCTTGGAGGCGCGCTGCTTGGCCGCAGCCACCGCGCTGCCACGCCCAAGGCGAAGCTCGCTGAGGTGATTACGCTTTCCAAAGCGATCCTTTGCATGCCTGCCGATTGGCGGCTGGGCATTGTGCCGGCATCTGACACGGGCGCGGTTGAAATGGCGTTCTGGTCCATGCTCGGCGCGCGCGGCGTTGATGTGCTGGTGTGGGAATCCTTCTCCAAGGATTGGGCGACCGATATCCTGAAGCAATTGAAGCTTGCCGATGTGCGCGTGATTGATGCGCCCTATGGCAAGCTGCCCGATCTTGGCGCGGTCGACCCCAAGCGCGATGTGGTTTTCGTCTGGAATGGCACCACCAGCGGCGTGCGCCTGAAGAATGCAGATTTCATCAGCGCGGATCGTGAGGGCCTCGCGATTTGTGATGCGACCAGCGCGGCCTTCGCGATGGATTTGCCCTGGTCGAAACTGGATGTCGTCACCTGGTCCTGGCAGAAGGTGCTGGGCGGGGAAGCCGCGCACGGCATGCTGGCGCTTTCGCCCCGCGCTGTGGCGCGGCTGGAAAGCTATTCGCCAGCCTGGCCCATGCCGAAGATTTTCCGCCTGTCCAACGGCGGGAAACTGAGCGAGGGTATTTTCAAGGGCGAAACCATCAATACACCTTCCATGCTCTGTGTTGAGGATGCCTTGGATGGGCTGCGTTGGGCAGAAGGCATCGGCGGGCTGCAGGGGTTGATTGCGCGGAGCGAAGCCAACCTTGCCGCCATTGCGGATTGGGTCGCGGCGGGGGCTGGTTATGGCTTTCTGGCGCAGGATGTGGCGACGCGTTCCTGCACCTCCATTTGCCTGACCATCACGGCGCCTTGGTTCACGGCGCTTTCGGCAGAGGCCCAGGCGACAGCAGCGAAAAAAATCGCGTTCTTGCTTGAGACGGAAGGTGTCGCGCTTGATGCCGGCGCTTATCGTGATGCGCCGCTGGGCTTGCGCATCTGGGGCGGTGCTACGGTGGAAACCGCCGATATAAAGGCGCTGTTGCCGTGGCTCGATTGGGCCTTGGCCAGCGTGCAGGCCGAAATAGCGGGGGCGTGAGGCCGATGCCACGCGTTCTGATCTCTGACAAGCTCAGCCCCGCCGCGGTCGCGATTTTTCGTGAGCGCGGCATTGAAGCCCATGTAAAAACCGGCCTGACGCCCGCAGAACTCCGCGCCATCATTGGCGACTATGATGGCTTGGCAGTGCGTTCCGCCACCAAGGTGACGCGGGAGGTTTTGGAAGCGGCACCGCGCCTGAAGGCGGTCGGCCGAGCTGGCATTGGCTTGGATAATGTGGATGTCACTAGCGCCACCGCGCGCGGTGTTGTGGTGATGAATACGCCCTTCGGCAATGCAATTACCACTGCCGAACACGCCATTGCGATGATGTTCGCGCTGGCGCGGCAATTGCCGGAAGCCTCGGCCTCCACCAAGGCGGGCAAATGGGAAAAGAACCGCTTCATGGGGGTGGAGCTTTTCGCCAAAACGCTTGGACTGATGGGCTGCGGCAATATCGGCGGCATTGTCGCTGATCGCGCCAATGGGTTGAAGATGAAGGTGATTGCTTTCGATCCCTTTCTTTCCGAAAAACGCGCCGTGGAAATTGGCGTGGAAAAGGTGGAACTGCCTGAATTGCTGGCGCGGGCTGATTTCATCACGCTGCACACCCCAATGACGGAACAAACGCGCAACATCCTGTCGCGTGAGAATATCGCGCGCATGAAAAAGGGCGCGCGGCTGATCAATTGCGCGCGCGGCGGCCTGGTGGATGAGGCTGCCTTGGCCGAAGCCCTGCAATCCGGCCATCTGGCAGGTGCGGCCTTGGATGTGTTTGAGGTTGAGCCCGCCACCGACAGCCCGCTTTTCGCCTTGGAAAACGTGGTCTGCACCCCGCATCTGGGCGCGGCCACGAATGAGGCGCAGGAGAATGTTGCCCAGCAAGTTGCCGAACAGATGGCGGATTTCCTGCTGACCGGCGCGGTATCCAACGCCATCAATATGCCAAGCGTCACGGCGGAAGAAGCGCCGCGGCTGAAACCCTATATGGAATTGGCGCGCCTGCTCGGTTCCATGGCGGGGCAGCTTTCAGCCGGGCAGGATGATGCGATCAAGGCGATCCGCCTTGAATATGAGGGCCATGCGGCGGAGCTGAACCGTCGCCCCCTGACGGCTGCGGCTTTGGCCGGTGTGCTGACGCCGCAAATGGGCTCGGTGAATATGGTGAATGCGCCGGTGCTGGCGAAGGAACGCGGCATTGAAGTGGCGGAAACGGTGCTGGAACGGCGCGGCGAATATCAAACCCTGCTTTCGATCACCATCACGACCCATCAGGGGCAGCGTTCCATCGCGGGGACCTTGCTCGCGGAAAACAAGGCGCGTCTGGTGGCGATCAAGGGCATTGCGGTGGAAGCCGATTTCGCGCCGCATATGCTTTACGTGACTAATCAGGATAAGCCGGGTTTTATCGGGCGCTTTGGTACGGCGCTGGCGGCAGCCGGCATCAATATCGGCACGCTGCATCTGGGCCGCGCCGCGCCTGGAGGCGACGCGATCTGCCTCGTTGGGCTGGATGCGCCCATGCCCGAGGCGGTTTTGGCCGAAGTGCGGCGCTTGCCCTTGGTGGTGCGCGCGACGCCGCTGAAGTTTTAGAGCAATTTCCGTTCACATACGTTCACGGGAACTGTTCTAAACCATAGTTTGGTCGCGTTTTCCGAGTCACCAAGTGCTTCCACTTGGCTTGAAAAAAACGCTCCAGCGCTTACACACCAAAAACCCGCGCGAAAATGGTCTCGACATGGCCAAAATCGCGCGCCGGATCCATAGCGCGGTCCAAGGCCGCGCCATCCATCAGCGCGGCCACGCCGGCATCTTCCAACAGATTGGTGCGGAAATCCTTGGCCCCCGCGCTGCCCAAAGCCTGCCAGGTGGCCATGGCGCAGCGCTGCACCGTGGCATAGGCATCCTCGCGGCTCATCCCCGCCTGCGTCAGCGCCAGCAGCACCTTCTGGCTATGCACAACGCCGCCAAGGCTTTCCAGATTGGCCTGCATGCGCGCGGGATAGATGGTGAGCTTTTCCATCATGCCGGTCAGGCGCATCAGCGCGAAATCAAGCGCGATGGTCGCATCCGGGCCGATCACGCGTTCCACCGATGAATGGCTGATATCGCGTTCATGCCAAAGCGCGACATTTTCGAGTGCTGGCACCACGTAGCCGCGCACCAGCCGCGCGAGCCCGGTCAGGTTTTCGCTTAAGACCGGGTTGCGCTTATGCGGCATGGCGGAAGAACCCTTCTGCCCGGCATGGAAAAACTCCTCGGCCTCCCGCACTTCGCTTCTTTGCAAATGGCGCACTTCGGTCGCCAAGCGTTCAATCCCTGTCGCAACCACCGCCAGCGCCGCGAAGAACGCCGCATGACGATCACGCGGGATCACCTGCGTGGAGACCGGTTCCACCGAAAGGCCAAGCTTGCTGGCAACAAAGGCCTCAACGCGCGGGTCAACACTCGCAAAAGTGCCGACAGGGCCGGAAATGGCGCAGGTGGCGACCTCGGCCCGCGCGGCAACCAGGCGGGCGCGGTTGCGGGCAAATTCAGCGTGATGGCCGGCAAGCTTCAGGCCGAAGGTAGTGGGCTCGGCATGGATGCCATGGCTGCGGCCAATGGTGGGCGTGAATTTATGCTCCATCGCGCGGGTTTTCAGCGCGGCGAGCAGCGCATCCACGTCCGCAATCAGCAAATCCGCTGCCTCAGTCAATTGCAAGGCGAGGCAGGTATCCAGCACATCGGAAGATGTCATGCCCTGATGCATGAAGCGCGCTTCAGGGCCGATGCCTTCCCCCATCCAGGTCAGGAAGGCGATCACGTCATGCCGGGTGACGCGTTCAATATCATCGATTCGTGCGATATCGGCGTCCGTGATGCCAGCGGCACGCGGGGCGCCCTTTTCGCGGATGATGCGCGCGGCCTCGGCCGGGATAGTGCCGATGCGGCCCATTTCCTCAGCCGCCAGGGCCTCAATCTCAAACCAGATGCGGTAGCGATTGGCAGGGGCCCAGATGGCGTCCATTTGCGGGCGGGAATAGCGCGGGACCATGGCGGAGACTCCGGAAAGGCCGCCTTCTCTGGCCCCTCGAAGGCCTGATGGCAAGCTTGCGCCTTCTGCCCGCTTGCGGGCCAGCACCGGGCTGGCTAAAGAAATTGTAACGTCAAACACGCACACTGGAAATGTCTAAAAATGTTGGCAATGTTCCCTGACTGGCTGCAGCCACTTCTCATGGTTCTGTTCATTGACGTTGTGCTCGCGGGCGATAACGCCATCGTGGTGGGCATGGCGGCGGCGGGCTTGCCGGCGGAACAGCGGAAAAAGGCGATTTTCTGGGGCATTATCGCGGCGACGCTGATGCGTATCGGATTCGCGTCCATCACCGTGCAATTGCTGCAAATTGTTGGGATCGTCCTGGCGGGGGGCGTTTTGCTGCTCTGGGTCTGCTGGAAAATGTATCGCGAATTGCGCGAAGGCGGCAGCCATAGTGACGCGAGCGCGACCGAACAGCATGACGGGGTAGAAGCCCTCGAAAACGATGCTTCCCCGGGCGCGCCGAAAAAGACGCTGCGTCAAGCCATTACGCAAATCTTGGTCGCTGACGTGTCCATGTCGCTTGATAACGTGCTGGCCGTGGCTGGGGCGGCCAAGGATCACCCCTATATTTTGGTCATTGGGCTCGCGGTTTCCGTGGTGCTGATGGGCGTTGCAGCGACCTTGATAGCCCGTTTGCTCGACAAGCATCGCTGGATTGCCTGGGTCGGGCTGGTCATCATCCTGTATGTGGCCGGCAAGATGATTTACGAGGGCACGCAGCAGGTCACGCAACAAGTGTCCGAAGCCTATGCCTATCTTTTCCTGCCGCTTGGCTTCCTCGCCCTGCCGGAGGTCTTCCCGGTCTGGCTTTGGGTCGGCGTGACCTTCCTGCAACTTGTGGTCTATACGGGCATCGCCGCCTTTGTGGCCGATGTGGTTCGGCAGGCGCGACGCGGTTCGTCTGCTGCCCATGGCTGAATTGCGGGGCTCCACGCCCCGCATTTACCCTTTGAGTTTTGCGTCGCTGCAGCCGGCCATGGCTTATCCGGAGATGCTGAGCCTTGATCGCAGGAGCGTTTGCACCCAATGCGAAGGGTGGTGCTAAGCCTACCGTCTTGTCCCTATACTAGGTTGGTCTTGCGCAACACGATCGGAATATTTGGTGGGTCGATACATGCTGCTCTCGGGAACCGATAACAGCAGCCGGACCGCCAGGGTCGCGGGCGGGGCTTGCCGAGCCGCGCCGCCCCTGCCAAACCCTGCCCCTGTTCATGACCGAAGATTTGCCCAATCCTGCCCTGCTGCCCGCTGGCTTTGCTGATCTGTTGCCGCCCGATGCGGAACGAGAGGCTGCCTTGGTGGAAGCCATGATGGCTGCCTTTGCCCAGCATGGTTATGAACGCGTCAAGCCGCCGCTATTGGAATTTGAAGACAGCCTGCTGACCGGTTCGGGCGCTGCCGTGGCGGACCAAACCTTTCGCCTGATGGATCCTGTCAGCCAACGCATGATGGGGCTGCGCGCCGATACCACGCCGCAAGTGGCGCGCATTGCCGCCACGCGGCTCGCGGCTGAACCGCGCCCCTTGCGGCTTTGCTATGCAGGGCAGGTGTTGCGCGTGCGTGGCACGCAATTGGCGCCCGAACGCCAGCTTCCCCAGGCCGGGATTGAAGTCATCGGTAGCGATGCGATTGAAGCTGATGCCGAGGTGGCGATTGTGGCGGTGGAAGCCCTCGCTGCGATTGGCGTGGCACCCGTCAGCTTGGATATGACGCTGCCGAGCCTGACGCCCGCCTTGCTTGATGCGGCGGCGCTGGCGCCGGCTTTGCGCGCCAGCCTGGCCCGTGCGCTGGACCGCAAGGATAGTGCGGCGGTGGAAGCCGCGGTGCGCGATTCCAGCTTGGCGATGCTGCGCTGCCTGCCTGTGCTGATGGCCGCTTCCGGCCCGGCGCTCGCCGCGCTGGCGGCCTTGCAACAGGCGGATTTGCCGCCTGCCGCGCGCGCCTTGGCGCAGGCTGCGGCGGCGGTCATTGCCGCCATTGCGCGCCGCGCGCCGAGGCTGAGTATCACCCTCGATCCCGTGGAGTTTCGCGGCCTTCGCTATCACACCGGCGTTGCCTTCACGCTTTATGGGGCGGGGCTTGGTGGGGAATTGGCGCGGGGCGGGCGGTATATTTCCCACAACGGCGAACCCGCGACTGGCATGACGCTTTATCCCGATGCCGTGCTGCGCGCCGCACCCCGCAGCGCGGAACCGGCGCGGCTGTTCATTCCGCTCGGCGTCGATGGCGCGGCCTTCCGCGCGCAGGGTTTTGTGACTGTGGCGGCGTTATCGGCAGCGGATACGCCCGAATCGCTCCGCTGCACCCATTCACTTCAGGAAGGGCGCGCTGTGGCGCAGCCTCGGAAAGGTTGAAACCATGGCCAATGTCGCCGTGATCGGCGCCCAATGGGGTGATGAAGGCAAGGGCAAGGTTGTTGATTGGCTTGCCTCCCGCGCTGATATCGTGGTGCGCTTTCAGGGCGGGCATAATGCCGGCCATACGCTTGTGGTGGGTGATCAGACCTATAGGCTTTCGCTGCTGCCATCCGGCGTGGTGCGCGGCAAGCTTGGCATTATCGGCAATGGCGTGGTGCTGGACCCGGAAGCGCTGCTCTCCGAAATCGCCAAGGTGACCGCGCAAGGGCTTTCCGTGACGCCCGAGAATCTGCGCATCGCCGATAATGTGCCGCTGATCCTGCCGCTGCATCCCGCACTTGATAAGGCGCGCGAAGCGGCGCGGGGCGATGCGAAAATCGGCACCACCGGGCGCGGCATTGGCCCTGCCTATGAAGATAAGGTGGCGCGGCGGGCGATTCGCTTGTGCGATCTGGCGGAGCCGCAAACGCTTTCCGACAAGCTCGATGAATTGCTGCGCCATCACAATACGCTGCTGCGCGGGCTTGGCGCGCCGGAGTTTGAAAAACAGGCGCTGCTGGATAACTTGCTCGCGCTGGCGCCGAAGCTGCTGCCCTTCGCCGAGGCCGTTTGGGAAAGGCTGGATGAGGCACGCACTAGCGGCAAGCGCGTGCTGTTTGAAGGCGCGCAGGCGGTGATGCTGGATGTGGATCACGGCACCTATCCTTATGTGACCAGCAGCAATACGGTCGCCGGAAGCGCTGCCGCGGGCGCAGGCATTGGGCCGGATGCGATTGGCTTCGTGCTGGGCATTGCCAAGGCCTATTCCACGCGCGTTGGGTCCGGCCCTTTCCCGAGTGAATTGCATGATGAGACCGGCAAGCGCTTGGGTGAACGCGGCCATGAATTCGGCACCGTCACAGGCCGCCCGCGCCGCTGCGGTTGGTTTGATGCCTGCATGGTGCGCCAGGCGGTGAAGGTGGGCGGCGTGCAGGGCCTGGTGCTGACCAAGCTTGATGTGCTGGATGGCCTCACTGAATTGAAGATCTGCACTGGCTATCGGGTGAATGGCCAGATGATAAAGCGCCTGCCCACGGGCCAACGCGTACAGGCCGCGGCAGAGCCAATTTTTGAGGTGATGCCAGGCTGGCCCGGTTCCACGCGTGGAGCCCGTTCCTATGCCGAATTGCCGGCCGAGGCGGTGAAATATATCCGCCGGATTGAGGAATTGGTCAAAGCCCCCGTGGTGCTGCTTTCCACCAGCCCCGAACGTGACGACACCATCATGATGCGCGACCCCTTTGCGGGGTAGCTGATGGCCGCGCCGCCGATTCTATTTCTGCAGGATATCCGCCAGGGGTTTGGCACCACGCGGTTGCTGGATGGTGCGACACTTGCCGTGGCCCCTGGGGAGAGGCTTGCGCTGGTCGGGCGTAATGGCTCGGGCAAGTCAACGCTGCTTAAGATTGCTGCCGGGCTGATTGAGCCGGAAGCGGGCACGCGCTTTTTGCAACCGGGCGCCACGCTACGGGTGTTGGATCAGGAACCGGACCTGTCTGGCTTTGCCGATGTAATGTCCTATGTCAAAGCGGGGCTTGGGCCGGCGGATGATGCGCATCATGCGCGGTGTTTGCTGGAAAGCCTGGGCCTGAGTGGCGCGGAAGCGCCCGCCGCGCTTTCCGGCGGCGAAGCCCGCCGCGCCGCGCTGGCGCGTGCCCTGGCGCCTGAGCCTGACATTTTGTTGTTGGATGAGCCGACCAATCACCTCGATCTGCCGGCGATTGAATGGCTGGAGGCAGAGTTGGCCGCCAGTAGCGCTGCACTAGTGCTGATCAGCCATGATCGGCGCTTTCTGGAAAGCCTCTCGCACGCCATGGTCTGGCTGGATCGCGGGACGACGCGCAGGCTGGAACAGGGTTTTGGCGCCTTTGAAGCCTGGCGCGATCAGGTGCTGGAAGAAGAGGAACGGGATGCGCATAAGCTGGCGCGCAAGATTGTCCGCGAAGAACATTGGCTGCGCTTTGGCGTGACAGCACGGCGCAAGCGCAATGTCAGGCGGCTCGAAAACCTGCAAACCTTGCGTGCGCGCAGGCGTGAACGCACCACCGCGCCAGGCCGCGTGAGCATGGCGGCGACCAAGGCTGGAGCTTCCGGCAACCTGGTGATTGCCGCTGAAAATATCATTAAATCCTTTGGGGATCGCCCGATCATCACGGGGTTTTCAACGCGCATCATGCGCGGTGATCGTGTGGGCATTCTGGGGCCAAATGGTGCGGGCAAAACCACGTTGCTGAATATACTGATCGGCACGCTGGCGCCTGATGCGGGGGAGGTATTTCTCGGCGCCGGGATTGAGATGGTCGGGCTGGATCAGCGCCGCGCCGCGCTGGACCCCGCCGTGACGCTGGCGGAAGCGCTGACCGAAGGGCGCGGCGATATGGCGCATTTGGGCGGGGCGCCGCGCCATGTGCTTGGCTATATGAAGGATTTTCTGTTCACGCCGGAACAGGCGCGCACACCGCTCGGCGCGCTTTCCGGCGGTGAGCGTGGCCGGCTGATGCTGGTGCGCGCCTTTGCCAAGCCATCCAATCTGTTGGTGCTGGATGAACCGACCAATGATTTAGACCTGGAAACACTTGATCTATTGCAGGAATTGATCGCGGATTACGCCGGCACGGTGCTGCTGGTGAGCCATGATCGTGATTTCCTCGACCGTTGTGTCACCAGCGTGATTGCCTTTGAAGAAGCCGGACGCTGGCAGGAATATGCGGGCGGCTATAGCGATATGGTGGCGCAGCGTGGCCATGGTGTGCGGGCACGCGCGGCGGAAAAAAAAGCGGCGCCGGCACCAAAGCGTGAGGCAGCGCCTCCGCTCGCCAAACCTGCGCCGCGCAAGAAGGGCCTGGGCGCGGTGGAGCGGCATGAATTGAAAACCCTGCCGGCGAAGATGGAAAAGCTTGGGGCAGAGATCGCCGCACTTGAAAAGCGCATCGCTGATCCAGCGTTTTATGCACGCGATGCCGCCGGTTTTGCCAAGGCGACGGGTGCTTTGGGCGCGGCGCAAGCGGCCTTGCAGCAGGCGGAGTCGCGCTGGCTCGAATTGGAAATCCTGCGCGAGGAAAGTGGTGGCTGACGCTGGATTTTCAGCAGCGTGCCAATAGCCCGAGCGCGGTGAGGCGCTGACAAAAGGGCAGGGCGCCATCGCTAGGGCTGGCCGGGCCCGCAACGTCGGCCAGTTGCGCGAGCCAGGCGCATTCTGTGGCGTTCAGATTTTCCACACCACCATACCAGCGAAGCGCGCCCCCTCCTTCGGGCAGCGGCACCAGATGATGGTGCATGGCATCCGACAGGCGCAGCATTTCATCCGCAGAAGGGGGGCGATGGGCAAGGCTCCGCTGCGTCAGCGGCAGGCGATTCCGCGTGATGCGATCCAGCGCGGCTAGCGCGAGCCGATCACGCGCTGTTTCCGATGATAGCGCGGCCAGGGCGGGCGCGAGCCGTGCGGCGATGGCGGCGGCGCCATTCGGGTCACCCAACCGCCAGGATGGGATGCTGGCGCGCAGGGCAGGGTTTTCCGCTTCCGGGGTTTCCAGCAGCTCCCGCAACATATCGGCGATGGAAGCTTCCAGGAAACCAATGGTGACATGAAAGGATGGTGCATCGCCTGATTGCGCCGCCGCTTCATGCATGACGCCGCGCGGCAGATACAGCGCATCACCGGGATTGAGCGTCAGTGCATGCGGTGTGCCGGTAGGGTTTTGCTTATTCGCCCAAGGTGTGGCGGGGCTTGGCAGGGCGAAGGGGATGTCATCCCAAACGCGCCAGGATTTGGCGCCGGATACCTGCAACACCAGCACATCATGCGTATCAAAATGTACGCGAAACCCCTGCGCACCAGGCGGGGTCAGATAGATATTGGCCTGCACCGGATGGAGAAAGACCTTTTCAAGCCCACGACAGAATTGAGCGAGCGGTGCATGCAGCTCATGGAATTGGGCGACAACAAGACTGCCCCCCGCATCATGCCGGTCGAGCAGGCGCGGCAGGGCAACACGGCTGCTATCGGGGTGCAGATATTCATCGGGCGGAATGGCCGCACCGCCCTGTTGCGCGCCATCGGCGATGCTCACACGCGGATGGCGCGCGGCATCGGTGCGCAGAAGCGCATCGAGATCGGCGATGGCAAGCAGGCGCGCGTAACGGTTCGCGTCATCTCCTGGCAGTAATCGCGAGGCCGTGCCTTCGCGCAACGCAAAAACCTGCGCTGGCGTCAGATCACCAAAAGCCAGATGCCAGGCAGCTTCGCCCAGGGTTTCACCCATGCGCGGCTTCAGTTACCGCGACGGCCGCGGCCTGCCTCATCACGCGGATCGCTATCCGTCATCGCCTTTTGCCGCGCGCCGCGCCCATTGCCGGGGCCATCGCCGGGATCGGCATCAGTGAGGCCCATGCCACGCCGCGCGCCGCGCCCATTGCCGGGGCCATCGCCGGGGTCGGAATCGGTCAGACCGGTGCCGCGCCGTCCGCCACGACCATTGCCGGGGCCATCGCCAGGATCAGCATCGGTGAGGCCTGAGCCCCGGGGTCGGCCGCGGCCTCGTCCTGGGCCATCCGATGGGGCGGCATCGGCTACGACGGGAATGACCGGGGCCGCAAGGAGCGGTTCTGCGCCGGCGGGGCGCGCAGCCCCCAAAAGGGCAGGGGAGGCCGCCGATTGCAAGACCAGTAGCCTGCGTCCCAAGGGGTTTTGTTGCGGCGCCGCATAGGGATCTTGCGTTTTCTTGTGAGGCACTGCGTGGCCCTTCCTGCTAGCCTTGTCGAGAATGATAGAAAATTGAACCGAGCCTTCGGGGCGATGAAAAGTGAAAATTGAGTCAACCTGCGTCAGGCGATCATACCGCAGCACATCAGACCCGCTTCATGCCTCCCGGGGCAAAAGCGCATCGCGCAGGCACCAAAAATGATGACATTGTCACGCGGCATTCGCGCCGCGCCCAGGCATTGGCGGCTTGCCCCAAGGGCGGCGCAATAATGGCTCAGCTTGGCCGGACAAAGGCCTGCCGCGCGAGCAGCTTCCAGCCATCCGCTTGCTTCTTCCACACCTGCAAAATGCCGATATTGACCGGATTCACCCGCCCCCCACTTTCGGATTCACCGCGCAGCAAATGGCGCACAATGGCGTCATCGCCGACCACATCAATCGTCTGATCCGAAACATTCAGGGACCGGAAGACCGAGGTCTTGTTCGCCAGCGGGTCAATGAATTGCTGGCGGTTCTCGATCCGCCCGGCGGAATGGCCGTAGCTGAGCCTTTCATGCGTGACAGCCATCAGCCCGGCGCGATCCCCGGCCAGCATGGCCTTGGTGAGTGCCTCAACCGCGGCAGTCACGGCGGCAGCATCACTGCCCTGGGCCTGAGCAACAGTGGAGGTGAATTGGGCGGCAGCCAGGGCAGCGGCCCCGGCCAGTGCCAATTGGCGGCGTTTCATGGACATGTTGCTTCCTCCTGCTGCGGTGATCCACAGCCAGGACAAGTCTGCGCTCAGGAGATGCGGGCGCGCAAGGCACAACCCCGCCAAAAAGCCGCGCCTTGAGGTCGCAATTTGGCGCCTCACCCTGCTCTGGAGGGGCCAGCCTGGGTGGACACCCGGGCGCGGCGCCTGTAGTGCGGCGCTCAATCTGTCCTTTTTGGGGTATCTCTTATGAAAGTGGCCGTTCTGAAGGAACGCCGGGCCGGTGAGACGCGGGTTGCCGCGACGCCGGAGGCCGTAAAGAAATTAATTGGAATGGGCTGCACCCCGGCTGTCGAAGCCGGTGCTGGCTTGGCCTCTGGCATTACTGACGCTGCCTTTACGGAAGCGGGTGCCAACCTGGCCGCCGATGCCGCCGGCGCCTTGGCCGGGGCGAATATCGTCTTGAAGGTGCGCGCGCCGCTTGCCGCCGGTGAAGGTGCAGTGGATGAGCTTTCGCTGATCCCGCGCGGGGCGCTGCTGATTGCGACGCTGGCTGCCGATGCGGAAGCCGCGGGGCGCTATGCCGCTGCCGGCATTGACGCCTGTGCGATGGAATTGCTGCCGCGCATCACCCGCGCGCAATCCATGGATGTGCTGTCCTCCCAGGCCAATCTGGCCGGTTATCGTGCCGTGGTTGAAGCCTCGACATCCTATGACAAGGGCTTTCCCATGATGATGACCGCCGCCGGCACCGTGCCTGCGGCGAATGCCTTCATCATGGGCGCCGGCGTTGCGGGCTTGCAGGCGATTGCGACCGCGCGGCGCTTGGGTGGCCGCGTTTCCGCGACCGATGTGCGCCCCGCCGCCAAGGAAGAAATCAAATCCCTCGGCGCCAGCTTCGTCGGCTATGAGGATGAGGAAAGCAAGGCCGCGCAAACCGCGGGTGGCTATGCGAAGCAGCTTTCCGCTGCCTTTTACGCCCAGCAGGCGGAAGTGGTAGCCGCGCATATCGCCAAGCAGGATGTCGTGATCTGCACCGCGCTCGTGCAAGGCCGCCGCGCGCCCATTTTGGTCACCGCCGAGATGGTTGCCGCCATGAAGCCGGGCTCCGTCATTGTAGATATCGCCTCTGACGCCGGCGGCAATTGCGCGCTGACCAAGCCTGGCGAGCTTTTCGTCACGGAAAATGGCGTGAAGATCCTGGGCTTTACCAATTGGCCCGGACGCATCCCCGCAGCCGCTTCCGCGCTTTATGCGCGCAATCTGCTGACCTTCCTTTCCACCTTCTGGGACAAGGACGCCAAGGCGCCGAAGCTTTCGGAAGAGGATGAGATTGTGAAGGGTGTTGCGCTGACGCGCGGCGGGGCCGTGGTGCACCCGCAAATGAAGCCGGCCCAGGCAGGCTAAGGAGAATTCGGATGAACGCGACCGAACTCGCCAATCAGGCGGCCAGCACGGCGCAGCGCGCCCTTGAATTGGCCGAACAGGCCCGCCGTGCGGCGGAAGCCGTGGCCCCGGTGGCCCCGGTGGCCGCGGCGGCTGAGCCATTCCTGTATTTGCTGACGATCTTCCTGCTTGCCTGCTTTGTCGGCTACCATGTGGTGTGGAACGTGACGCCCGCGCTGCATTCGCCGCTGATGGGCGTGACCAACGCCATTTCATCGGTGATCGTGGTCGGCGCCGCCCTTGCCACCGGCACCGCCGATGGCTGGGCCGCGCGGATTTTCGGCCTCATTGGCGTCACACTCGCAGCCGTGAATATCTTCGGCGGCTTCATGGTAACGCGACGAATGTTGGCCATGTTCAAGAAGAAGGGGGGTTGAGATCATGGCAACCACTCTTCTGACCTTGGCCTATCTGGTGGCGTCAGTGCTATTCATTCTGGCGCTGCGTGGCTTGAGCCATCCGGAAACCAGCCGCCAGGGCAATATGTTTGGCATGATCGGCATGGCGGTGGCGATTGTGGCCACGCTGTTGAAGCCGGGCATGGATATTGGCGGCATCGCGCTGGTGATTGCGGGTGTGGCCATTGGTGGCGGGATCGGCACCATTGTGGCGCAGCGCATTCAAATGACATCCCTGCCGCAGCTTGTCGCGGCCTTCCATTCGCTGGTCGGTCTCGCAGCTGTATTCGTGGCGGCGGCAGCTTTTTATGCGCCTGAGAGTTTTGGCATTGGCGTGCGCGGTAATATCAAGGGCGCGTCTTTGGTGGAAATGTCGCTCGGCCTTGCGATTGGTGCCATCACCTTCTCGGGTTCCGTGATTGCCTTCGCGAAGCTGGATGGCCGCATGTCCGGCGCGCCGATCATGTTCAAGGGGCAGCATATGCTGAACCTTGGGCTTGGCATTTTACTCGCGGTGCTGGTGGTGCTGTTCGTGATTACGGGCAGTGATGTGTTATTCTGGCTGATTGCGATGCTGTCCTTTGTGCTGGGCTTCCTGCTGATCATCCCGATTGGTGGCGCTGATATGCCCGTGGTTGTGTCCATGCTGAACAGCTATTCCGGCTGGGCAGCGGCGGGCATTGGCTTTACCATCGGCAATCTGCTGCTGATTGTGACCGGCGCGCTGGTGGGTGCTTCCGGTGCCATCCTGTCCTACATCATGTGTAAGGGCATGAACCGCAGCATCATCAATGTTCTTTTGGGTGGCTTCGGTTCGGAAGGCGGCTCGGCGGCCGCCGGTGGTGCGGCGGCAGATCGCCCGCCCGTGAAGGCCGGCAGCCCGGAAGACGCGGCCTATATGATGAAGAATGCGCAGAAGATCATCGTTGTGCCTGGCTATGGCATGGCGGTGGCGCAGGCGCAGCAGGTGCTGCGTGAAATGTCTGATCTGCTCAAGAAGGAAGGCGCCGAAATCAAATACGCCATCCATCCTGTGGCAGGCCGCATGCCCGGCCACATGAACGTGCTGCTGGCGGAAGCGAACGTGCCTTATGATGAGGTGTTTGAGCTTGAGGAGATCAATCCGGAATTCGCCGATGCCGATGTGGCCTTTGTGATCGGGGCGAATGACGTGACCAATCCTGCCGCGAAAACCGACAAATCATCGGCGATTTACGGCATGCCCATTCTGGATGTAGAACGCGCAAAGACCGTGTTCTTCATCAAGCGCGGCATGTCGAGCGGTTATGCCGGCGTGGATAATGAACTCTTCTTCCGCCCGAATACCATGATGCTGTTTGGCGATGCGAAGAAGGTCACGCAGGAAATTGTGCAGGCCTTGCAGCGCTGAGAGGCGTTTGATTGAGATGAAGCCGGCTGGTGAAAATCAGCCGGGTTTTTTATTCCTCCTGCCAAGGCGCTCTCACATCATCACGCGGCGGGCGGCCACGCTTCATCCGGCCACGCGATAGCTCGGTCACCACGCCATGCAGGGTGCGGAGTTCTTGTTCCGTCACCTCGCCCCGCTGGAACCAATGGCGCAAATTGCGCACCATGCCAGGCCGCTTTTCCTGATTGTCGAGGAAGCCTGAGGCATCCAATTCCGCGATCAGCCGCCCCAGAAAAATATCCAATTCGCCCTTGGTCGCGACATGGGTTTCATTGGTCATTAGATAGCGCGGCGGCGTAGCCTCGGCCGCCATCCACCATTCATAGGCCAGGATCATCACCGCCTGGGCGAGGTTGAGCGAATTATGCTCGGGGTTCAGCGGATAGCGCACCAGCGTATCGGCACGCGCCAAATCCTCAGCTTCCAGCCCGGCACGTTCTGGGCCGAATAGCACCGCGACGCGCTGGCCATTCGCGTTGATGGCGCGCAAATCTTCAGCCGCCGCGCGTGCATCCCGTACGGGGATCACGACATGGCGCGGGCGCGGGCAGGTGGCAAATACACGGTGACAATCGGCAAGCGCGGCATCGAGTGTGTCAAACACCTGCGCCGCGTGAATAATGGGATCAGCGCCGGATGCCGCCGGCAATGCATCGGGCTGCGGCCAGCCATCGCGCGGTGCCACGATACGCAAATGAAATAGGCCGCCATTGGCCATGGCGCGGGCGGTGCTGCCGATATTGCGCGCCATTTGCGGGCGCACGAGGACAATGATCGGGCTTCCACCCGGTGGCGGCGTGAGTGGCGCCCCCCCTTCCGCGCGCCCGCCCGTCATCGCGCGAGAAAGGCTCTTGGAGCATTTTCAAGCCAAGTGGTCACACTTGGCGGCTCGGAAAATGCGACCAAACAAAGGCTTGGAGCATTTTCAAGCCAAGTGAGCATCACTTTGCGACTCGAAAATGCGACCGAACAAAGGCTCGGAACATTTTCAAGCCAAGTGAGCATCACTTGGTGACTCGAAAATGCGACCGAACAAAGGCTCGGAACATTTTCAAGCCAAGTGAGCATCACTTGGTGACTCGAAAATGCGACCGAACAAAAACTCAGAGTGTTTCTTTCGCCTGTCTGTCATCGCGTAAGAAACGCTCTGAGTTGGGCGATTTCCGATTCCTGCACGGCGATGATGCTCTCGGCCAGGCGCTTCATTTCGGGGTCCTTGCCGTGGCGCAGCACCACGCGCGCCATGTCTATCGCGCCCTGGTGATGCGCGATCATGCCGGCAGCGAAATCCCGATCCGCATCGCCGGTGAAGCGGATATTCATGTCGCCATGCATCCGGTCATTGGCAGCGCGAAATTCGCGTGTGGAGGCAGGTTCGTTCGCGCTAGCGCGCGCGCCATGGCCATGATGGCCCTGCTGCGCCAAGGCAGGCAGGGCAAGGGTGGCGAGGGTGAGGCAAAGGGCGACGCGCGTCATCATTGGGCTCCCGGTTTGGCGTTCAATCAGGGAAGGTTGCGGCTTGCCATATTGGTAAGATCAAGCACGTTTCCAAGTAGTGCCGCCGGCGCCATCTTCCAGAATGATGCCCTGGGCCTTCAATTCATCGCGAATGCGGTCTGCCTCGGCCCAGTTTTTCGCCTTGCGCGCGGCAAGGCGTGCGGCGATGGTGGCTTCAATCGCGGCGGCGTCAACAGCGCCACCTTGCAGCCATTGCGCGGGATCAGTTTGCAAAAGCCCCAACACGCCAGCAGCTTCCCGGAAGGCCGCAGTGACCGATCCGATCTCCGGCGCCTCTCGCAGGGCCATGCGTTCCAGCACAACATTAGGCGAACCGCCGACCGTCAGCGCATTGGCAAGGGTACGGAGATCACGCAGCCGCGCGAGTGCGAGCGGCGTGTTCAAATCATCGCAGAGCGGTTCCAACACCCATGCTGCCATGCGCGTGGCATCATCATCCGCATGCGCCGTACCGGCACGCGCCAGCATGGCGTAGTGATCATCCAGCTCTGCCTTGGCTCCGTCCAAGCCGGCTTCAGTATAATCTAGCCCTTGGCGATAATGGGTACGCAGTAGCAGCAGCCGAAACGCCTCCCCCGCCCAAGCGTCCTTTTTCAAAATATCCCGCACGGTGAGAAAATTGCCGAGGGATTTCGACATCTTCTCGCCATCTACCTGCAAAATGCCATTATGCATCCAATAGCGGGCAAAGGCAGCGCCAGGGAGAGCGCAGACCGATTGCGCAACCTCGTTTTCATGATGCGGGAAAATCAGATCATGCCCGCCGCCATGAATATCGAAGCTTTCGCCCAGATGCTTCCAGGACATGGCAGAGCATTCAATATGCCAGCCAGGCCGGCCGCGACCCCAGGGGCTGTCCCAGCCAGGTGTTTCGGCATCGCTTGGCTTCCACAGCACAAAATCGCCGGCATCGCGCTTATAGGGCGCCACATCCACCCGCGCGCCGGCGAGCAATTCATCCGGTGATCGGCCTGAAAGCTTGCCGTAATTGGCGAAGGATGGGACCGAGAACAGCACATGCCCATCCAACGCATAGGCATGGCCATTGGCGATCAGCCTTACGATGAGAGCGATCATTTCCGCGATATGGCTGGTGGCGCGCGGTTCCACATCCGGCTGCAGCGCGCCAAGGGCGGCCATATCGGCGTGGAAATCCTCGGTCGTGCGCGCGGTGATGGCTGCAATCGGTTCACCTGTTTCACGCGCGCGCGCATTGATCTTGTCATCCACATCCGTGATGTTGCGCGCATAGGTGACGCGCGGATAGAGTCGGCGCAAAAGCCGTGCCAGCACATCAAACACCACCACCGGGCGCGCATTGCCGAGATGCGCCAAATCATAAACCGTGGGCCCGCAGACATAGAGCTTCACATGCTGTGGATCGAGCGGTTCGAAGCGCCGCTTTGTCCGCGTTGCGCTGTCATGCAGGAAAAGCTCGGCCATGGTTCAGCCGCCCGCCGCAATCTTGAGGCGCAGCACGGCGCGATCCCGCCCGATCAGCGGCAGGATGGTGCCGATATCGGGGCCATGATCTTCGCCGGTCAAGGCAAGGCGGAGCGGCAGGAATAGCGCCTTGCCCTTGCGCCCGGTGCTGTCCTTCAGCGCAGCAGTCCAGGCACCCCAGGTGGCGCCATCCCAGGGTTCCGCCGGCATGGCAGCCAGGGCCGCGCGCAGGAAATCGCCTTCGTTTTCCAGCACCGGCGGCACGATCGTGCCGCGCACCACATCAAACCAGGGCTTCGCCTCGCGCAACAAATCAAGATTGCCGCGCACCGCGAGCCAGAACGCCTCATCAGCGCCTTCGGGCAGCCGTTCCTTCACCGCATCAAAGCCGATGCCATGCAAAAGCTTGCGATTGAGCGCCAACATATGCCGCGGATCGAAACGCGCGGTGGATTGCGAAACTTTTGTAAGATCATAGGCAGGCGCCAGATCAGCCGGCATTCCCGCCACTGGGTCATTCGACGTACCAAGCGCCGCGAGGTAGCCCACCAAAGCCGCCGGTTCGATCCCGTCCTTCCGTAAATGCCTGAGCGAAATGGACCCCAAGCGCTTGGACAGCGCACCGCCTTCCGCATCCGTGAGCAGCGGCAAATGCCCAAAGGCAAGCGCGTTCTGCTTGCCGCCGAGCGCTTCAAAAATATCAATCTGAATGCCGGTATTGGTGACGTGATCCTCACCGCGCACGATATGCGTGATACTCATTTCCAGATCATCAACGACTGACGTGAAGGTATAAAGCGGCGACCCATCCGCGCGGATCAGCACGGGGTCCGATATCGCTGAAAGCTTCACGCTGCGATCACCCAAAACCTGATCGCGCCAGGAAACCGACAGCGAGGAGAGCAAAAACCGCCAATAGGGCTGCTTGCCATTCGACAGCGCCTTTTCATATTGCTCGCGCGTCATTTTCAGCGCTTCACGATCATAAAGCGGCGGCCTACCTTCCCGCCGCCGGCGTTCGCGCTTGTAGGCGAGTTCTTCCTCCGTCTCGAAGCAGCGATAAAGTCTGCCAGCCGCCTTCAGCTTTTCGGCAGCTTCCGCATAGCGATCCAGCCGATCGGATTGCCGCACCAGCCCATCCCAGGGCAGGCCAAGCCAATTCAGGTCTTCTTCAATCCCCTCGGCATATTCCGCGCGGGAACGTTCGGTATCCGTATCATCCAACCGCAGCAGGAATTCCCCGCCATGGCGGCGCGCCAGCATCCAATTGGCGAGTGCGACACGCGCATTGCCGACATGCAAAAGCCCGGTGGGCGACGGGGCAAAACGGAGTTTCATGCCGCGTCCTCAGAATCCTCATCGCGGCGTGGATCAAGAACGCGCCAATTGCGCTCTTCACTGTCTTTCACGGGGGTTTCAGCGAAACCCCTCAATTCACTGCCGCTGATCCAGGCGCCTTGGGCAGCGCCGATAACCTCCGCATCCTCGCCAAAGGCAAACCAGGCATCCAGCACGGCCTTCGCATCCAACCCAGGCGCGCGGCAGCGTTCCACCGAATCCCGCACATAGCGGCGCGCAAAGGCATTGGCATGTTGAATGGAAAGAAAGCCGCGGATTTCCTCCACCGGGTCGCTGCCATTGCCGCCCGACAAATCCATGATGCGCACGATCAGATCGCCGCCACCAGAAAGCTGAGGATCGAGGCTGGCACTCATGAAATCAACGCCGTGAAACCATTGGTGATGGGGTAGCGCCGATCCCGCCCAAAGGCACGCGGCGTGATCTTCACACCGGGCGGTGCCTGCCGCCGCTTATATTCTGCCCGATCCAGCAAGCGCCAAACGCGCAGCACCAAAGCGCGGTCAAAGCCAACCGCCACAAGCGCGTCCACGGATTTTTCGCCTTCCACCAGCCCTTCCAGAATGGCGTCCAGCACATCATAAGGCGGCAGGCTGTCCTGATCCTTCTGATCGGGCTTCAATTCCGCGCTGGGGGGTTTGGTAATCACGCGTTCTGGCATCACCATGCCAAGCGGGCCAAACGCACCTTCAGGACAGTGTTCATTGCGCCAGCGCGAAAGTGCAAACACCGTTGTTTTATAGACATCCTTCAGCACGGAATAACCGCCGCACATATCGCCATAAATCGTGGCATAGCCCGTGCTCATTTCACTCTTATTGCCGGTGGTTAGCAGCATATCGCCGAATTTGTTCGACAGCGCCATCAGCGTCACGCCACGAATGCGCGATTGCAGGTTTTCTTCCGTGATCTCGGGCGGGCGATTGCCGAAGGCCGGCGCCAGCATGCCCGCGAAAGCCTCCATCGCCGGGCCGATGCCGATATGCTCATACCGGATACCCAAAAGCTGCGCGCATTCGGCGGCATCTTCCAGGCTTTCAATGCTGGTATAGGGCGATGGCATCATCACCGCGCGCACGCGATCAGGCCCGAGTGCATCCACCGCGACAGCCGCCGAAATCGCGGAATCAATTCCACCCGACAGGCCCAGCACCACGCCCGGAAAGCGGTTTTTGTTCACATAATCGCGCAGCCCCAGCACCATGGCGCCATAGATCTGCTCAAGCTTAGGCGGGGCGGGCGCAATCTTTCCTGGCCTGCACACCAGCACGCCGCCATCACGCCGCCATTCGGTGATGCGCAAGCCTTCGGCAAACATAGGCATGACATGCGCCAATGACCGATCCGCATTCATCACAAAGGATGCGCCTTCAAAAACCAGCTCATCCTGCCCGCCCACCTGATTGACGAAGACAAAGCCAAGCCCGGTTTCAACGCAGCGGGAGACAGCAAGATCAAGCCGCGCCTGATGTTTTGCTGCCTCAAACGGGGAACCATTTAAGGCGATCAGGATTTCCGCGCCAGTTTCGCTCAGTGTTTCGGATACCGCAGGGAACCACCAATCCTCACAAATCATCAGCCCCAGGCGAAAACCACGAAACGGCACCGGGCCAGGCGCGGGGCCGGCATCGAAAACGCGCTTGTCGTCAAACACGCCGTAATTGGGCAATTCATGCTTGGCGCGGCGCGCGGCGATCTGCCCTGCTTCCAGCAGGAACAACGCGTTGAAAACCTTCTCGCCTTCACGCCAGGGGCCACCCACCACCAGGCCGGGGCCACCATCGGCGGTCTCGGCGGCAAGCGCCGCGATTTCAGCCTCACAGGCAGCGATGAAGGCAGGCTTGCGCACCAGATCTTCCGGCGGATAGCCGGCGATGGAAAATTCAGGCGTCACCACCAGATCTGCGCCAAGCCGTGCCGCCTCCGCGCGGGCCTTGCGGATCAGCGCTGCATTGGCGGTCAGCGCGCCCTCATGGGGGTTAAGTTGCGCCAGGGCGATTTTCAGGGTCTCGGCCATGCGCGCCTTCTAGATGCTTTTGCGCTTGGGTGAAATCACCAAAAGAGAGGTGTCTCAGCCCTGCCCGCCATTGCGCCGGCGCGTCTCGCCCCGCTTCAGCAGGAATTCGCGGCCTATCTTCACGCGCGGCACGCCATCATAGGCAACGATATCCGCCGTGGCGTAGGTTTCGGACCAGGTATTGGGGATGAAGCTGCCGGTGCCCACCACATCAATCGGCGCGCGCGCTTCGGCCATGACCCGGCATTTGGTGACCCCAAAGCCCGAGGAAGCAATAATCCGGACGCGCTGGAACCCGGCCTCATCGAGCGCTTCGCGCATGCGCCAGACGGCGGCGGCGGAAACCCCGGTACCGGTCAGGTGGCGCAATTCCGTCTCACTCCGATAGCGCCGGGTGGCCTGGGGGGCGTGGCGTTCCAGCACGGCGTAGCTTTCGGCGGGGTCTAGCCCTTCAAGGAAGCGCCCACCATGGGTATCAAGCCGCATGGCCAACCGCCCAGCAGCGGCCAATTCGGGAAAGCGGCGTGCGACCGCCAGGCCATCGGTCACTTCGCGCCCGAAGTAATCCACCAGCACGGTCAGGTTTTCATCCGGGAAGGTTTCATGGAACATCTCCGCCGCGCGCACCGTGCTGCCGGCATAGCCGATCAACGCATGCGGCATGGTCCCATAGCCCTTGGGCGCGCCGAACCAATGCGCGGTCGCGTCATTGGCGTTGCCGATAAAGCCCTTGGCCCCTTCCGCCTGCGCGGCGCGGCTGCCGACCGATGCGGCATAGGCCATCATATCGTGCATTTCGGCGCCCGCGCAGTGGCGCGCTTCCATCGCCAGAAACGCGGTTTGCGGCAATTCGACACACATCTGATAGGCGTTATGCGCGGCAACACAGGCCGCGCCCAGCTTTTGCAGCAGCATGGTTTCCAAATCCACCAGCTCCCTAAAGGACCCGCTGACATAGAGTAAGGGATCGCCCGCGCCGACCCATTGGCCTTCTTTATGCACCACCTCAATGTGAAACTCGGTCGCGCGAGACGCCGCCACAGCGCGCAGCCAATCCAGCATCAACCGGGGTGCGGAGATCACCGGGCGGCGCAGAAATACCGCATAGGTGACTTGCGTATCGCCAAAACGCTGCACCACCGCCTTGGTGCGGTTGAAATAGCTATCGGCACGGGCGGTAATCACTTGATCCGCCACATCCGCTGCCGCCGAGGGGGCTTCTCCCCCCCGGCTGCCTTGGCCGTTCACTGCGCTGCCTGGGCCGATGCCGTAAGGCCGGCCACGCGCCGCGCCTTCAATCCCTCGGCGATCAGGAAGGCGAGTTCCAGCGATTGTTCGGCATTAAGCCTGGGATCGCAGGAAGTGGCGTAATTCGCGGCAAGATCGGCTTCCGAAAGCCTATGCGCGCCGCCCAGGCATTCGGTGACATTGCTGCCGGTCATTTCCACATGCACGCCGCCGGCGAAGGTGCCTTCCGCTTCATGCACATCAAAAAAGCCGCGCACTTCCGCCATGATGGCGTCAAAAGGCCGGGTCTTATAACCGCCGACCGTGGTTGTGTTGCCGTGCATGGGATCGCAAAGCCACACCACATTCCGCCCGGCGCGCGATACCGCGCGCACCAAGGGTGCGAGCCTCGCTTCCACCTTATCCGCCCCCATGCGGGAGATCAGCGTAAGCCGCCCCTTTTCGTTGGCCGGGTTCAGGATTTCCGTGAGGCGCACCAATTCATCGGCATCCATGCTCGGGCCGACCTTCATGCCAATGGGGTTCTTCACGCCGCGCAGGAATTCCACATGCGCCCCTTCCGGCTGGCGTGTGCGATCCCCAATCCAGAGGAAATGCGCCGAACAGGCATACCAATCACCGGAGGTGGAATCGACCCGTGTCATGGCCTGTTCATAAGGCAGCAACAGGCTTTCATGGCTCGTATAAAAATCCGTCTCTCGTACCTGCGGCAGGTCTGACATGCCGCAGGCCTGCATGAAGGAGAGCGTCTGATCAATGCGCGTCGCGAGGTCCGCATAGCGTTCAGCAAGCGGGCTTCGCTCGACAAAGCCCAGATTCCAGCGATGCACTTCGTGCAAATCCGCATAGCCGCCATTGGCGAAAGCGCGCAGCAGATTGACCGTGCCGGCGGATTGCATGTAGGCGAATTCCATCCGCGACGGATCGGGGATGCGCGATGCCGCATCGAAATCCGGTCCGTTGATGATATCGCCGCGATAGGAAGGCAGCGTCACACCATCACGCGTTTCGCTATCCGAAGATCGGGGCTTGGCAAATTGCCCGGCCATGCGACCAAGCTTCACGACTGGCGAGGCACCACCAAAAGTCAGCACCACCGCCATTTGCAGCAGCACGCGAAACGTGTCGCGGATCACATTGGCGGTGAAATCGCCGAAGCTTTCGGCGCAATCGCCACCTTGCAGGACAAAAGCCTGGCCATCGCCCGCCCGCGCCAAGGAAACCTTTAAGCGCCTGGCCTCACCTGCAAAAACTAGCGGGGGAAATCGCGCGATCTTGGCTTCCATTGCGGCCAAAGCCGCCTGGTCGGGATATTCCGGCACCTGCCTGATCGGCATGTTCCGCCATGAATCCGGGCTCCAGCCCCGCGCAGTCATTTCCGCCTATCTCCTTATTACAAGAAGAGGCACAATAAACACGAGCGCGCACCGAGGGGAAGAGCAGCCGGGCCTGGCGACAGGCATGTGAAGGAAAGGCAAGCCATGGATAGGCAGCAAGATATCGCGATCCACATGCAAAAGGCAGTGCAGGCGGGGGCCATTCCGGGCCTGGTGCTGGCTTTGGGTGACCGGCATGGCGGTGGCTGGGATGGCGCTTTTGGCAGCCGGGCGCTTGGCAGTACTGAGCTCATGCAGCCCAATGCAGTGTTCTGGATCGCCTCCATGACTAAGGCCATCACCGGCGCGGCGGCCATGATGCTGGTGGAAGCGGGCAAGCTTTCCCTTAATGCGCCGGCGGCGTCACTGGTGCCGGGGATCGGCGCGCTAGGCGTGCTGGAAGGCTTTGATGAGGCCGGGCAGCCCAAGCTCCGCCCAGCCAAGCGGCCCATCACGCTGCGCCATTTGCTTACCCATACATCCGGCTATGCCTATGACATGTGGAGCAGCGACATCGCTCGCTTCCGCAAGGCAACCGGCACGCCTGCGATGGGCACCTGCCGCAATGCCGCGCTCGCTTTGCCCCTGCTATTCGATCCGGGCGAGGATTGGAGTTATGGCATCGGCATAGATTGGGCCGGCAAAATGATTGAGGCTGCCACCGGTGAGGCGCTGGGCGCGCATTTGGCGCGGGTGATTTTTGAACCGCTCGGCATGGTTGATACGTCCTTCAAGCTGCGCCCGGATCAAAGGGCGCGGCTGGCGGCCATGCATGGGCGCGGTGCGGATGGCACGCTTTCCGTCATTCCCTTCGAAGTGCCGCAGGAGCCAGAGTTTGAGACCGGCGGCGGCGGGCTCTACGGCACGGCGCGGGACTATTTGGCGTTCGCGCGCATGATCCTGAATGGCGGTAAGCACGGCAAGACTAGGGTGCTGAAGGCTAAGACGGTGGCTGAGATGGCGCGCGACCAGATCGCGCCGCTTTCGGTGCGCCCGATGATTTCCGCCGTGCCGACCGCAACCCGCGATGCGGATTTCTTCCCCGGCATGGCGAATGGCTGGGGGCTGACCTTTCTGGTGAACCGGCGGCCATCACCGCAGGGGCGGTCAGCGGGGAGCCTTGCCTGGGCAGGGCTGGGCAATACCTTTCATTGGATAGACCCCGGCCGCGGCACAGCGGGCATTTTCCTCAGCCAAATCCTGCCCTTTTTCGACCCGGAGGCGATCAGCCTGTTCCGGGAATTCGAGGGGATGGTGAATGGTGTTTAGCGCCTGATCCTGAAACACTACCACCAACCGGATGAATTTGCCTTCATGCATCAGATCGAAGGCGCCGTTGATTTTCTCAAGCGGCGTAGTGTGGGTGATCGGATCGTCAATACAGATCTTCCCTTCCATGTACCAATTAACAATTTTGGGTACGTCGCTCCGCCCGCGCGCGCCACCAAAGGCGGAACCCTTCCAAATGCGGCCGGTCACAAGCTGGAAGGGGCGCGTGGCGATCTCAGCGCCTGAAGGCGCGACGCCGATGATAATGCTCTCACCCCCGGCCGCGATGGCAGCATTCCAGCGCCTGACGCGTCACCATGACATTGCCGGTGCGATCGAAGGAAAAATCAGCGCCGCCGCCGGTCAAATCCGTAATCGCCTGCACCACCTTATCGGCGCCGATTTCATTCGGGTTGATGAAATGGGTCATGCGAAATGTGCGCGCCATGGCTTGCTTGGCAGGATTGATGTCTACGCCGATGATCTTATCGGCACCCATCATACGGGCACCCTGAATGACATTGAGCCCTATGCCGCCCAGGCCAAAGACCGCGGCATTGGCGCCGGGCCAGAACTTCGCAGTATAGATCACGGCGCCAAAGCAGGTGGTAACTCCGCAGCCATGTAGTAAATCTAGTCGAAGGGCGCGTCTTCTCGCACTTTCGCGACCGCGATTTCAGGCAGCACGGCGAAATTCGAAAAGGTGCTGCGGCCCATGTGGTGAAACACGGGTTTGCTGGGTGCCGTGGTTCCGCAGCGAAAGCGGTTGGTGCCATCGGGCATCACACCCTTGCCCTGGGTTGCGCGGATGAAGGTGTAAAGATTGCTCCGCCGGCTGAGACACGTTTTGCAGGCGCGGCATTCGGGGGTGTAGAGCGGGATCACGTGATCACTAGGCTTCACGCTGGTAACACCGGCGCCGATTCCGCGCACGATGCCCGCCCCATCATGGCCGAGGATGGCGGGGAACAACCCCTCGGAATCCAGCCTGTCCAGTGTTTGGGAATCCGTATAGCAAACGCCGATGGCCATGATTTCGACGGGCGGCAGGATTATTGGCCGGACATTGCGCTTGCGGAGTGTCAGCGGACGCACAACACGGATGAGCGCTTCCCAAGAAAGTTGGTTGCGCTATTCGATGTTATGGAGAGCCCTGGTTGCAGCCAATCTCCTTTGCGGTGCCGTAAGCACCGCAACATTGTCAGACCACTGGTCGACCCTGCCAACGCCGGTGTGGATGTCGGGTGGCATAAGGGCATTGATCGCTGCCTGTCGCACGGTGAAAAACGGCCCTTCATGGAACGGTTCGAGCACCGGGCCGGGGATAGTCGGAGTCCTGATGAACGTTTGAAGGCATAGAGGTATTTGCACACCGCCGCAATGTGGTGTTGACGTTCCTGCCAGGAGCGCTCACGCAACGTCGCTGAGAGCCCGTCGTCGCGCGCCGACGCACGAGGCAAGGCGGTGAATGCCGCCCCGAACCATTTCGGGTACGGGGCCCAGGCCCGTTCGAGCTGGAATCCGAGGCGCATCGCGACCCCGAGCAATCGAGCGGCGATGATGGACGCGCCGAGCTGGTCCCCTCGGATCCTCGCACGGCTCATAAGCGGCAGTTCCTCGGCGAGGCGGGCCCAGCTGGTTGCAACCACGTACCGCCATACTTCGTCGGGGTACCAACGAAGCCGACGTCTGATCTCGGTCAGGGTGCCGATCGTGTCGGCGAACACTGGCCTTTTGGTGACCTCGAGGATCGACTGACTGCTCGTGGCGAGCCATTCGAGCGCGTTGATCCGCGCGGTTGCGTCGAATCCCAAACGTTCAGCCGTGAAGCGCTCGGCGGTGTCGATGTCGATGCGGTGACGGATCGTTGGATCGTTGGAGAGGGAGAAGCTTGTCGGGTGGCCATGAACCTTGTCGGGGAGATGCGCGTCGAGGTAGTCGCTCAGGCCGTTGAGGCTGGCTGATTCGACGAGCAAGGTTAACCGCATTCCCCGATCATGGTCGCGTGACAATGTCATCAAAGCCGAGAACGTCGGAGCCGGTGCGGAGTCGGCCAGCGGCATGAGGGATTCCGCCGTTGTACTGCTCGAGGAGCGATGCCACGATGCTCTCGTAGTATAGTCGAGAGAGCTCGACGCCGTTCATGTCTCCCACCTAGAAAGCCCTCTCCGCGAAGAAGTGCCGATGAGTGCCGACCTCTCAAAAACACCCTTCATCCTTATCGTTCCCGCATGGCACAATGCCTTTGTGCACGCACCCTGCACAACCTCTCAGCGCGTTTGAAGCCTTAGGCAGGAACCGGCTGCCGCGTCACGCGCGCACCAGCGTCACGCGGCAAGGCCATGGCAGTGGCCAGCATCACAAGCCCAAGGGCAGCCAGCGTCAGAAACAGCACTAGCGCGCCGCCTGCCGCAGCGTCATAGGCCCAGGCGACAAGATTGACGCCAAGCGGCGCCGCGACAAATCCAATTGCGAATTTCAGTCCAAACGCTAGACCGCGCTGCTTACCCGATGAATAGCGCGCCAGCAGCAGGTTTTCGACTGGCGCCGCAAAATCAAACATGAAGCCAATGACAACCGCGACCAGCAACGACCAGGCGCCACCAAGCCAGGCAGCCAGTATCATTAAGGGCAGCTTGATTAGGAAGGTTGCCACATAAAGCGGCTTCATCGGCACACGATCCGCGAGCCGCCCGCCAATCAACTGCCCGGCACTGCCCATCAGCATGGTCGCACCCACAATCAGGCCAAGCTCGGCAGCGCGGGCCGGGTCAAGATGCAGCATATCACTGACCCATTTCGGCAGCGCGGTGGAATAGGCCGTGTAGGAAATCGACCCGAGCATGAAGGTGATCGCCAGCACGATCAGTACGACCCAGGGAATACGCGCGGCCTCTGCCGCCACAGCAGCCTGCGCCGCTTCCTGCCCAGGCTGGTGATTGCTTGCAGCAACGCGGCCCGTGATAAGGCAGAATAGCAGCGCAAGCCCCGCGATGATGGTGATGATGCCAGGGAGGATCATCGCCATGCGCCAACCCGCAATCGCTGCCAAGCCACCGGCAATCACCGCGGCTGAGGCCACGCCAATGCTGCCGGCAATGCCCAGAATACCCATCAATCGCCCACGCGCATCCGCGGGCGCGGTCATGGAAACCCAAGCAAGTGCCACCGGATGATAAATCGCGCCAAAACCACCCAGCAGCGCGAGTGCCAGGCCCATTTCCGTACTATCGGTCACTGTGCCGGCGATGATGGAAGCAAAGCCAATACCCAAGAAAAACACCGTCATTATGCGTGCATGGCCAAGGCGATCCGCAAGCCAACCGGCAAGCGGCGCCCCAACGCCGATCATCGCGGCTCCCAACGTCCACAGCGCGATGATTTCCGCATAGGGTCTTTGCCAAATGCCCTCCAGAATAACGGCAAGCGTCAGGAACAGCCCCGTTAGCACATGATGCAAAAAATGCCCCGCCGAGGCGAAGCCGATGATCAGACGCTGCGCTGGCTGCATCACACACCCACCACGCGGGTGCGGGAGCGCAAGGTCACGAATTCCTCGGCCGCCGTTGGATGAATACCGATAGTACGATCAAAATCTTGTTTTGTGGCACCCATCACCACGGCAATACCGATGGCCTGCATCATCTCATCGGCATCTTCGCCGATCATATGCGCGCCCAAGATTTTTTGCGTGCGCTGGCAGACTACCAACTTCATCAGCGTCTTGCGGCCTTCGCGCTTGCTAATGGTGTGGCGCATGGGCGTGAAGCGCGTGACATAGATATCGGCGGGGCCGCGCTTGGCGGCTTCGTCTTCCGTAATGCCCACCATACCGATTGGCGGGTTCATGAAAACCGCGGTCGGCACGTTTTCATAACTGACGCGGCGCGGGTTATTGCCGAACAGCGTATCGGCAAGCGCGTGACCAATCGCCGTTGCCATGGGGGTCAGGTTCACGCGGTCCAGCACATCGCCAATGGCATAGATATGCCCCCGGCTGGTGGCGTGGCTCTCATCCACCGCGATAACGCCATTCTCCGTCAACTTTACGCCAGCCTTGTCGAGCCCAAGCCCGGCGATTGCGGGTTTGCGCCCAGTACAGAAAAACACTGCATTAACCACAAGCGACGAGCCATCGGAAAGATGCAGCACGCGCTCCGCACCGCAGGCTTCAATGCGCGTTGGGGTCACGCCGGCATGGCAGGCAATGCCCTGCGCGATCAGGGCGTCTGCCGCGGCGCTCCGAATGTCGTCATCGAAGCCACGCAGCGGCAGGGGGGCGCGATGCACCAGCGCAACCTCTGCCCCCAGCGCCCTCAAAATGCAGGCAAATTCTACCGCGATATAGCCAGCGCCCAGCACCACAACGCGCTTGGGCAATGCCTTCAGCGTGAAAAGATCATCAGAAATCAGCCCAAGCTCCGCGCCTGGAATATCAAGCCGGGTGGCGACACCACCAACCGCGATGATGATGCGTTCCGCTGTCACGCGCTTGCCGCCGACATCAAGCGTATGTGCGTCTAGAAACGTGGCGCGCGCATCGAGGGACGTGACACCGGCATTGCCGAGCAAACGCCCATAAATGTCCGAAAGCCGCGCCACTTCGGCATCGCGTGCGGCAGCCAACCTCGCCCAATCATGCCCGTGATTTTCAAGGGACCAGCCAAAGGCCGCGGCATCTTCTGCCCAGTCGCCATATTCGGCTGCATTCACCATGATCTTCTTTGGTACACAGCCGACATTCACACAAGTGCCGCCCCAGAAGCGTTCTTCCGCAACCCCCACCCGCGCGCCATGCCCGGCCGCGATGCGCGCCGAACGCACCCCGGCCGAGCCGCCACCAATCACGAAAAGATCGAAATCACTAGCCATGGAAACCTCAGCAAAACAGATCAGGCAGGACGCTTCGGCACAACAAGCCGTACGGTGAAAATCTGCACCGGCTCATAATCTTGGTTGAAGGTGGTGTTGCGCATCAGCGCCGAACCGCGATCCGGGCGGGAACGAGAAGGTGCCACTTCCAGCACCTCAAATTCCACGCGCAGCGTATCACCGGGATAGACCGGCTTGGTCCACTGAATCTCGCCGTCACCACCGACAATACCGCCGGAAATGCCACCAATGGCCTGCACCACCATACGCATGGTCATGCCCGTAGTTTTCCAGCCACTCGCGGCCAAACGCCCAAATAGCGGATGCGCGGCACCCGCTTCCTCATTCATGTGGAAGGGCTGCGGATCGTAAAGCGCGGCGAAGCGCTTCACTTCCTCGGCATCCACCGTGACCGAGCCCGCAGTAAAGCGCCGGCCCGGAGCAGATCTTCCAGATAAATCGCGGCGGTCACGTGCCAATGCCGCCAAGGGCCAGGTATTTCACTTCCAGATATTCCTCAATCCCCATGTGGCTGCCTTCGCGCCCAAGGCCCGATTGCTTGAAGCCACCAAAGGGCACCTCCGCCGTGGAGATGATACCTTCATTGATGCCGATGATGCCGTATTCCAAAGCCTCAGCCACACGGAAGATGCGCCCGACATCGCGCGCGTAGAAATAGGCAGCAAGGCCGAATTCCGTATCATTAGCAAGTTTGATCACTTCCTCTTCGGTCTTGAAGCGGAATAGCGGCGCAACCGGGCCGAAGGTTTCCTCACCGAAAATCTTGGCGCCGCGCGGCACATTGGCAAGCACTGTCGGTTCAAAGAAATTGCCGCCGCGCGCATGGCGCTTGCCGCCTGTGATGATGCTGGCACCTTGCGCCAAAGCATCGGCGATATGTTCTTCAACCTTGGCCACCGCATCGGCATTGATCAGCGGGCCTTGCGTCACACCAGGCTCCATCCCCGGCCCAACCTTCAAGCCCTCAGCCGCCGTTTTCAACTTGGCGGCGAAGGCTTCATACACACCATCCTGCACGAAAAGCCGATTGGCGCAGACGCAGGTCTGCCCGGTATTGCGATATTTGGACGCCATCGCCCCCGCCACCGCCGCATCCAAATCCGCATCATCAAACACAATGAAGGGCGCATTGCCGCCCAATTCCATCGAGGTCTTTTTCACCGTCGCCGCGCATTGCGCGAGCAATAGGCGCCCAACTTCCGTAGAACCCGTGAAGGAAAGCTTGCGAATGATCGGGTTGCTTGTCAGTTCCTTTCCCGTCTCACCAGAAGGCCCGGTAATCACATTGCAGACGCCTGAAGGCATGCCCGCGCGTTCCGCCAATAGCGCCAAAGCCAGCGCGGAAAACGGCGTTTGCGATGCCGGGCGAATGACACCCGTGCAGCCCGCCGCCCAACCCGGCCCGGCCTTGCGCGTGATCATCGCGGCAGGGAAATTCCACGGCGTGATGGCAGCGAAAACGCCAATCGGTTCCTTCGTCACGAGAATGCGGCGACCCTTGGCGTTTTGTGGAATCGTCTCGCCTTGCACGCGGCGGCCTTCATCGGCGAACCATTCAATGAAGGATGCGGCATAAACCACTTCACCCTTCGCTTCGGCAAGTGGCTTGCCCTGTTCCGCCGTCATGATCGCGGCCAGATCATCGGCGTTTTCATGCATGAGGGCTGCGATCTTGTGCAGGATCACAGCGCGATCTTTCGCCAGCATCGCGCGCCAGGCCGGCCAGGCGGCATTGGCGGCTTCAATGGCGCGGCGCGTCTCTGCCTGCCCCATGGCGGGCACTTCGCCAATCACCTCACCAGTCGCGGGGTTGCGCACAGCAATCATCTTGCCGCTATCGGCCTGCACCCAGGCGCCGGCGATGTAATTCGCCTGACGGAACAGGGCCGGGTCCTTCAAGGGCAGCTTCGTGGTGGCGTCGAGCATCTGAGTCCTCCTAGGCTTTGCGTTAGAATAGGCCGAAACAGCGCGTTTTCCCAAGCCTTGCGCGTCCGGGCTTGCGCTCCTGCCCCGGTGGGCCCTTTATCGCCCCATAAAACCCTAGGAACGCCCAAATGGATGCCACCCGTGGCCCCGGCCTAAGAAGCTGGGTCGCCACCGCCAATCACCCGGGGCAGGATTTCCCGATCCAGAACCTGCCCTTCGGCATTTTCAGCGGCGCCGGGGCAGCGCCGCGCGGCAGGATCGCGATTGGCGAGATGATTCTGGATTTGCGCGCGGCGATCAGCGCGGGCCTGCTTGCCGGCGCCGCTGCGGAAGCCGCTGCGGGGCCAAGCCTGAATGCGCTGATGGCGCTTGGCCGTCCTGCATCTGCGGGTTTGCGCGCCGCGATTTCGGCGTTGCTCGCGGCAGGTTCCGCCGCCGAAGCCCTGGCCGCGCGCATCCTGGTGCCCATGCGCGATGCGCCACTGCACCTGTCCGCCACGGTCGCGAATTTCTCCGATTTCATGGCGAGTCATGATCACTGCGCCCGGCTTGGTGAGCGGCGCGATCCGAAGAACCCTCTGCCCCAGGCCTTCCGGCATTTGCCGGTTGCCTATCATTCCCGCGCGAGTTCTGTGCGTGTGAGTGGCGAGGATGTGATCCGCCCGCATGGCCAATGGGCGCGGAGCGATGGCGAAGTGCGCTTCGGCCCATCGGAGGCGATGGATTACGAATTGGGGTTGGCGATCTGGATCACAGGTGAAAACAAGCTCGGCATGCCAATCACGATGGCCGAGGCACCAAGCCGCATCTTCGGCTTTGGGCTTTTGAATGATTGGTCGGCGCGCGATATCCAGCGTTGGGAAATGCCGCCGCTCGGCCTGTTTTTGGCGAAGAGTGTTTCAACCTCGGTCTCGCCCTGGGTGATCGCGGCGGAAGCGCTGGAACCCTTCGCGAAGGCTGCGCCAGCGATTGAACCATCGTCTCTGCCCTATCTGGATAGCGCATGGAATTGCGCGGCGGGCGCGCTTGGCATTCGCATGCAGGCCCTTCTGGCGACGGCCAAGACGCGCGCGGCAAATGCGGCGCCCGCCTTGCTGACCGATACGGATTTCGCGCGCATGTATTGGACGGTAGCGCAAATGGTTGCGCATCACGGCACCAATGGTTGCAATCTGCTGCCCGGTGATTTGCTCGGCAGCGGCACGGCCTTAGGGCCGGAAGAAACTGCCGCCGCATGCCTAGCGGAGCTTGGCCTTGCCGGCCCCATCACGCTGCCCAATGGCGAAACCCGCCGCTGGCTGCAGGATGGTGATGAGGTGATTTTCCGTGCCCGCGCTGAAGCGCCTGGTGCGGTCGGTATTGGCTTTGGCGAATGTCGCGGCGCGATTGCGCCGGCCATCGCCTGGCCTGTTTGAATTTACAAAAGGAGGAACACCATGCCCCGTCGCATCGTTGATATTTCTGTCGCACTCAAGGCCGGTATCATCAGCGACCCGCCGCATGCGCTGCCGAAGATCGAATATCTGGATCACCACATGACCGCCCCCGCGATGGCAAAGGATTTCGGCATCAGCGTGGATCAATTGCCGGAAGGTGAATATGCAGCGATTGAGCGCGTGCAGATCAGCACCCATAACGGAACGCATATTGACGCGCCTTATCATTATTTCAGCCGCATGAATGAAAGGCTGGTGCCGGGGGGCGAGCCCTCCTGGCGGATTGATGAAGTACCTTTGGACTGGTGCTTACAGCCAGGCGTGAAGCTCGATTTCCGGCATTTCGAGCATGGCTATGTTGCGACGGCGAATGATGTGCAGGCGGAATTGAAGCATATCGGCCATACGCTAAGGCCGCTTGAAATCGTGGTCGTGAATACCGCCGCTGGCGCACGCTATGGGGAGGATGATTACATCCATTCCGGTTGCGGCATGGGCAAGGAAGCAACCCTTTGGTTGTTGGAGCAGGGCGTGCGTGTGACCGGCACGGATGGCTGGTCCTGGGATGCACCATTTTCACTCACCAAGAAAAAGGTTGCGGCAACCGGCGATGTCTCCTTGATCTGGGAAGGCCATCGCGCGGGGCGGGAGATCGGCTATTGCCATATCGAGAAACTCTCCAATTTGAATAAGCTGCCGCCAAGCGGCTTCACCATTTCCTGCCTGCCCGTAAAAGTGCATCGCGGTTCCGCCGGCTGGACCCGCGCTGTTGCGATTTTTGAAGAATAAGGGGGAATCCATGCCGCGCCGTTTCATAGATATTTCGGTGGCTTTGAAGGGCGGGATCGCTTCCGACCCGCCTCATATGCTGCCCGAGATCGAGTACCACGACCATTACATGACCGCGCCGCGTCTGGCGCAGGAATTCAGCATCAGTGTGGATCAATTGCCCGAAGGCCAATTTGCGGCGCGCGAAGTGGTGCGCATCACAACCCATAGCGGGACGCATCTTGATTCGCCCTATCACTTCTTCAGCCGTATGAATGAACTGATCGTACCAGGCGGGGAGCCTTCCTGGCGGATTGACGAAGTACCCCTTGATTGGTGCTTCCAGCCAGGGGTGAAGCTTGATTTCCGGCATTTTCCGGATGGTTATGTCGCGACACCTGGCGATGTGCAGGCGGAATTGCAGCGCATCGGCCACACACTGAAACCGCTGGAAATTGTGGTGGTGAATACGCGCGCGGCCAGCCGTTACGGGCGGGATGATTTCATCCATAGCGGCTGCGGTGTTGGTAAGGCGGCAACGCTTTGGCTGCTGGAACAGGGTGTGCGCGTGACCGGCATTGATGGCTGGTCCTGGGATGCGCCGTTTTCGCTAACGAAGAAAAAGGTGCAGGAGACCGGAGACGCCTCCCTGATCTGGGAAGGCCATCGTGCAGGGCGTGAGATTGGCTATTGCCACATGGAGAAGCTCACCAATCTGGAAAGCCTCCCGCCGAATGGCTTCATGATTTCCTGCTTCCCCGTGAAGGTGCATCGCGGTTCAGCTGGCTGGACGCGTGCTGTAGCGATCCTTGAGGAGTGATGGGGATGAAGCGCTTTTTCTTCCTTGCCCTGTTGCTGATCCCCTTCGCCGCCGAGGCTTTTCCGGATCGTCCCGTCACCATCATCAACCCCTATGCCACCGGCAGCAGCACGGATGCTGCAGGGCGCGCCTTGGCCGAGGCCTTCACGCGTGACTTCGGACAGAATTTCGTGGTGACCAGCCAATCCGGTGCCCCCGGCGTGGTCGGCATGCGCGCCTAGATGGCTGCGGCACCTGATGGGCATACGCTGGCCTATTCGCCGCTGGTGCCGCTCGCTTTCCAGCCGCATCTGGTGCGCAGTACCGGGCTTGGGCCGGATGCCGTAGCGCCGGTTTGTAACGTGACCGAGAATATTCTGGGCGTGATGGTGAAGGCCGATAGCCGCTGGCGTACACTGCCCGATATGGTGGCGGCGGCGAAGCAGCGCCCCTTGACTTATGGTTCTCCCGGGCCGAATTCTGCACCCTTTTTTGGTGCGCATCGCGTGCAGGATGCCGCTGGTGGGCAATGGACGCATGTGCCCTTTCGCGGCGATGGCGCGTCACTGACAGAAGTGATCGCTGGGCGTTTGGATTTCGCCGCGATTGTCGTGGCATCAGCTGTACCCATGGCGCGGGCGGGCAGAGCTTGGGCGTTTGCTGGCTACCGAATATGAGGCCACGGGCAAGGCGTTTCGCGACTTGGGCGTGCAGCGGGAATAGGGGCCGAACCGCGCTTGTTTGCGCGGCAGCGCTAGAGCAGATTGCGTTCAGATGGGAAATCTGAGCGTGTGAAGATGCTCGAAAAACAATGATCTAGAGCGGCTTGCGTGAACACATGTGAACGCAACATGCCCTAGCTGCAAATCACTTTCGCCGCGCAAAGGCTTTCATAGCGCGCGGCGCCAAGCGCGGCCCCCAGGATCTCGGCATTATGCTCGCCGAGTTTTGGTGAAGGTCGTGCGAGTATTCCCGGTGTTGCGGAAAGCCGTGGCACCATCCCGTGCATGGGCAGCCAGCCGCCCGGCATATCGGCGTCTGGCACTTCGATCAGCGCCTCCCGTTCAATCGCATAAGCATCGCCTTCCAGCATTTCGGTATCCATGATGGGCCCGATGGTCACGCCGGCCTTGTCGAAATGCGCGAGGTTTTCGGCCAGGTCGCGGGCGCCGATGAAGGCGCCGATGATGGCATCAAGTTCCTGCCAATTTTTCACGCGGGCTGGGTTATTGGCAAAGCGCGGATCGGTAATCAGCGCCTCCTGCGCGATGGAGCGCAGCAGTTTTTCGGTCATGCCTTAGGTGGAGGCAGAAAGGCAGACCCAACCGTCATCCTTGGTGCGATAGGCGTTGCGGGGAGAGGTGTTTGAGCTCCGGCTGCCGGTGCGGGGCTTGCGTTTGCGTGTCAGGCGCCAATTAGAGATTTGCGGCTCCAATACGCTGAAGAGTGGTTCGAATAGGGAGATATCGATTACCTGCCCTTGGCCGGTGGCCTCCGCGTGGCGCAGCGCGACCATGGCGGCGGCGGAACCGTAAAGCCCGGCATAGGCATCGCCCATGAACATGGGTGGCAGCACGGGTTCGCGGTCTTCAAAACCATTGATGGCGGCGAAGCCGGAATAGCCTTCGACCAGCGTGCCGAAGCCTGGCTTGTGGCGATAGGGACCGTCCTGTCCCCAGCCTGAAACGCGCGCGATCACCAGACGCGGATTGCCGGCTAGGAGGCTTGCGGTGTCAAGCCCCATCGCTTCCAGCACGCCGGGGCGGAAGCTTTCCACCAGCATGGCGGCGCCCTGGGTCAGGGCGCGCACGGCGGCGATGCCCTCAGGGTTTTTCAGGTCGAGGCAGACGCTTTTCTTGTTGCGGCAGATGGTCTTCCAACTGGTCTCGATGCCGCCGACGCGCCAGGCGCGGAGCGTGTCGCCTTCGGGCGGTTCCACCTTGATGACTTCGGCGCCGTGATCAGCGAAGACCTTGGTCAGGATATTGCCGGCGACAAGGCGTGACAGGTCAATGACGCGCACGCCATCCATGGCGCCTTTGGCGGTGGGGTCGAACCTTTTACGGTGTATTTCGGCCACGGGTTCAGTCCAGTTTTATGTTCGCGGCAGTGGCCACTTCGCGCCAACGGGCAAGTTCGATGCGGAGGATTTCGGTAAAGGCTCGCGGTGTTGCGGGGGATGGGCGGGCGCCTTCGGTTTGCAGCAGCTTCTCCATTTCCGGATCGGCGAGGGCGGCATTGGCCTCTGCGTTCAGGCGCATGAGGATTTCGGGTGGCAGGCCGCGCGGCGCAAATAGCCCCCACCAGATATCGCTTTCATAATCAATGCCGGCTTCCTTGACGGTAAGGCTGGGGGGTGAGCCAGCCGGCGCACCTGGCGCGGTATAGGCCAAGAGCCGCACACGGCCTTCGCGCACCACGCCGGCGGCGCTCGGCATGGTGGTGATCAGTACGGGGATATGCCCTGCCACCAAATCCGTCACGGCGGGCGGCATGCCGCGATAGGGGACGTGGTTCATTTTGATGCCGGCGCGCAGACAAAAATATTCGGTAACGAAATGATTGATCCCGCCTGGGCCGGATGAACCATAATCAATCGCGCCCGGCCTTTCGCGCGCCATGCGCACAAGGTCTGTCACGCTGCGTGCCGGGAAATCCGGATGCACCAGCACAATGAAGGGCGAGCGCGCGAGCAAGGCGACGGGGGTAAAATTCTCGAGCAAGCCCCAGGGCACGCGCTGCATGATGGAAGTGGTCGCGAAGGAGGAGGATGAGACCATGAGCGTATAGCCATCAGCGGGCGCTTGCGCGACGGCGGTGGCGCCAATGGCACCACCTGCTCCGGCACGGTTGTCAATCACTACAGGCTGGCCGAGGCGTGCTTGCAGACGCTCGGCCAAGGGGCGGGCGACGACGTCGTTGGAACCCCCGGGCGGAAAGGGGACCACGATGCGCACGGGCCTTGAAGGCCAGGGCGCCTGGGCAAGCGCCGGGGCGGCAAGCGGGCTTGCGGCGGCGGCCAGCAAAAGGGCGCGGCGCGGTAGGACAGGTGTCATTAGGCGGTCTCCCGGTAGGCAATTCACGCGAGTTTCGCCTATTCTGGCACCTCTGCGAAGCCGCCCGCCCATATTAAGCCGGGGCAGCATTGGCCATCATGTAATTTTCGTTGGGGGAATCCGTGTAGCGATGGCCAATGACAGGCTCTTCAGGGAATGGCCCTTGGATCAGCTCGCCGAACATGCGGCGCAGCATAAGGGCGATCGCGTCCTGCTCTCCCAATTATTGATTGAGACGGAGCGCCGGCCGGGCGCGCGCGCCAAGCTGATCGCGCGGCGTATTGAGCATGCGCTGGCGACTATCCTGACCAAGCTGCCAGGGCGTGGTGCGCCACCTGAGGAAATGCGCCGCTATCTTGCCATTGCCGCTGGCGAAACTGCCATATTGCGCAACCGCTTGCAGGATGCGGAGGCTGAGCTGAAACAGTTAAAGGAAACCCCGGCGGATGGCAGCGCCCATGCGCGGATTTATTTGGCGCCGAATAGGCCGCTGTGGTTGATTGTGGAGGTGCGCCGCGCCTTCCGCCGGCGCTACCACCCCGACAAGCAGACTGATCCTGCAAAGCGCCATAATGCCAAGGAACTCTTCAAGTGCGCCGAGGAGGTGTTTGAAACTCTCCAAGGGCGGTAAGAAACCTGAAGAAGCGCTGTTACCCCAGCGCCTTGGCCGCGGCCAATACCTCAGCCGCATGGGCTTCGGGCTTCACCTTGCGCCAGATTTTCACGACCTTGCCATCGGCGCCGACCAGAAAGCTCGACCGCTCCATGCCCATGTATTTCCTGCCATACATGGATTTTTCCACCCAAACGCCAAAGGCCTCGGCGGTCTTGTGTTCCGGGTCGGACGCCAGCGGGAATTCCAGCCCGTATTTTTTGGCGAATTTTTCAATCGGCGGCATGGCATCGGGCGAAACGCCAATCACGGTCAGGCCAAGCGTGCCAAGCTGGGGCAGCGCTTCCTGCACGCCGCAAGCCTGCTTGGTGCAGCCGGGCGTATCCGCCTTGGGGTAGAAATACAGTAGATAGGGCTTGCCCTTGAGGCTGGCTGAGGAAACCTCCCGCCCGTTGCTTGCTGCGATTTTGAAGGCGGGTGCCTTTTTGCCTTCGGTCAATTCGCTCATGAAGGAGTCCCCTGTTCCAGCCGGCCAAGCCGGGCTTCGAAAACCTCACGCACCACGGCTGCGCTCACTTTCATCTGTGCGCGGAGCGCCGGAAGGTCAACGGGTGGTGCGGCGCAAAGCGGGCCCGCCACGCGCAACACGGCGGAGGCTACCGGTTCGGGCAAGTTAGCCTCTCGCCAGGGGCCAAGCGTCAGGCGCAGAATGCCGCTGATGCCGCGCCAGAGCTGCTCAGCGGCGATCAGCGCTTCGGCTTCGCGGTCCTCCAGCGCGCCGATTTTCGCCAGATTGGCAATGGCGATACGCGTGGTGGTGGCCAGCACCTCCGGATGGCGCGGTGCGTGATACAATTGCAGCGCCTGGCCGATGAATTCCACCTCCACCAACCCGCCGGGGCTGAGTTTCACATCCCATGGCCCAGCGGCGGGCAATTCGCGCAGCATGCGCTGGCGCATGGCCAGTGCATCGGCAATGGCGGTCTTGGCCTTTTCGGGGTTGGACAAGGCGGCGCGAATGGCCGCGCCAATGCGGCGTGACAGCGCCGGGTGGCCTGCCACCACCCGGGCGCGCGTCAAAGCCATGCGTTCCCAGCTCCAGGCATCTTCCGCCTGGTAGCGCTGGAAGGCACTAAGCGAGACCGCGACCGGCCCCTTCGATCCGGAAGGCCTGAGGCGCATATCCACCTCATATAATTTGCCTTCAGCGCCGGGGGCAGTGATGGCGCCGACCATCTGATGCGCGAGCCGGGTGAAATACTGAATGCTGGGCAAGGGGCGAATCGTGGGTGCGCCGCGCTTGGCCTTGGCTTCGCTGGCTTCGGCTTCGGTTGCATGATCATAAACCAGGATCAGATCAAGATCAGAGCCGGGCAGCATTTCCCGCCCGCCAAGCTTGCCAAGCGCTACTACCGCAAGCTGCCCGCCCTTCACCACGCCATGCCGCGCGGCAAATTCAGCGGTCACATGCGGCAGCAGGGATGAAATGGCGGCATCGGCCAGGGTGCTCCGCGCTTCGCCCGCCGCATCAGGGTCTATCGCGCCTTCAAGGGTGGCGGCATCAATATCGAATTTGCCTTCTTGCACCAGGCGGCGGGACGCTTCCATCGCCTCTTCGAAATAGCGCGCTTCCTTGACCAGCGCCGGTAAGGCGGACGCAGTGCTGCCGATGCCGCCGCCCGCGCCCACCAGCAGCCCTTCAAGCGCGGCGGTGTGATGCGCCAAATGATCGGCCAATTGCGGCGCGGCGCCCAGAATGCCGGCCAGGCGATCCAGCATCGGCGGATTACGATGCAGAAGACTCAAGACCTGCACGCCGGTGGTCAGCCGGCCAAACAGTGCATCAAGGCGCAACAAAGCCGCATCCGGATCGCGCTGCTTGCCAAAGGCCGCCAGTAGGCTTGGCATCAGCCCGGTCAGCAATTCGCGCGCGCGTTCACTGCGAATGGCGCGCGTATGGCCTTGATGCCAGCCGCGCACCGTGGCGGCGATGCTGGCCGGATTGGCGTAACCCATGGCACGAAGTGTCGCGATGGTGGCGGCATCATCCTCCACACCCGTGAAGACCAGATCGCACAGCACGGCATCGGCAGCGAGTGTCGGTTCCGCTTCAAACATGCGCCCGTAATGCTGTTCGACGCGGCGCAAATGATACGCGAAATCCTCGGCGAAATTGGCGCTGTCATTATAGCCAAGGAAGGAGGCGATGCGCGCAATCCCCTCCTCGTCTTCCGGCAGGCGATGCGTCTGCCGATCTGCAACCATTTGTAGCCGGTGTTCCAGCCGCCGCAGAAAGCCATAGGCATCGGCCAAATCCGCCGCCGCGCGGCGTTCGATCTTACCTGCGCCGGCCAAGGCAGAAAGCGCGCCAAGCGTGGTCGGGTCGCGCAGCGCGGGATCGCGCCCGCCCCAGATCAATTGCAGCACCTGCGCGGTGAATTCGATTTCGCGAATGCCGCCCCGGCCCAGCTTCACATCATGCCCGGCCAATTGCACCGTATCATGCGCGCCCTCCGCCCCCTTGTGCGCATGGATTTGCCGCTTGATGGAATGGATATCTGCGACCGCTGCGAAATCCAGGTAGCGGCGCCAGATAAAGGGCCGGATTTCGCGCAGAAAAGCATCCCCCGCAGCACGATCCGCCGCAACAGGCCGCGCCTTGATCATAGCGGCGCGTTCCCAATTCTGGCCCATGCTTTCGTAATAGGCGATGGCAGCAGGGATCGAGACTGCCAAGGGTGTCGCCGCCGGATTGGGCCTCAAGCGCAAATCGGTGCGAAAGACATAACCATCTGCGGTGCGTTCTTCCATCAGCCGCACCAAATCACGCGCGATGCGCACATTAATCGCCTGGGCGCAATCCGGGTCCTGCACGGCGGCTGGATCGTAAAGCACCATCAGATCCACATCGGATGAGTAATTCAGCTCCCGCGCGCCAAGCTTGCCCATGCCAAGAATGACCAGGCCAGATTGCCGCCCGATGGATCTCGCATCCGTCCGGCTGCCACCTGTGTGGCGTAAATCGCCCCGCGCCGCAGCATCGCGCAGCAAATGCGCGCAGGCGGTATCGATGCTGAGCTCCGCCAATTCGGATAAGGCGCCGGTCACGCGATCCAGCCCCCAAAGCCCGCGAATATCGGCGAGCCCGGCCACCAGCGCGCCCTGGCGCTTGGCGTGGCGCAGCAGCGCCGCCAAGGCCGGGCGCGATGTGGCCGGGTCCAGCCGCAGCAGCGGGTCGATGGCGCGCGCAAATGCCTCATCCGGGCCACGTTCGGCCATGAAAAGCAGCGTGGGTGACTCCCGCACCGCCAAATCGGCTAGATAGGGGCTATGACCACCAAGCGCTTCCAGTATCGAAGCACCCTCTGCGCTTTCGGCAAAGCGGCATTCCGACTCCCCCTTCTCGGCGAAATGTGCCTGGGCGAGGGCGGCGGCGGCCTTGTCGAATCCGCGTGGCAGGGGGAAAGCTGCTGTGACAGGGGTCATTGGGGAATAGGGAAAGAGTGAGGCGGGTCGTAGGTCAAGCGGGGCGCGGGCTAAAGCTGCTTGCCAGGGTCTGCCTGACCCTGATGCTCCTGGCTGGTCTGGCGCTTGGCGGGGTGGTCTGGCGGCTGGAACAGGGGCCCATCAGCCTGTCCTGGTTGGCCCGCAAGCTCGAAAGCCTGGCCAATCAGGCGCTGACCGATCAAACCATCGCGATTGGGGCGGCGGAGATTTCCTGGGCGGGCTGGCGGGAAGGGCATCGTTCGGCGATTGCGGTGCGGTTTTCGGATATAAGCCTGTCTGACAAGGAAGTTGGGCTGATTGCGGTGCTGCCGCGGGTGGATGCCTCGCTCTCTGCGGGTAGCCTGCTCCGAGGGCATATTGCCCCAAGCGGACTGGAATTGCGCGGGCTTGGCCTGCTCGCGAACCGGGACAAGGCGGGCACGCTCTCACTTGGCTTGGCCGGCGCGCCAAAGGCTGAGGGCGCGGCCCCGCCGGGCGCAGAGCTTGAAGCCCTAACTGAGATCATCACCGCCTGGCTGGCACCGCCCAATGAGGCAACGGCGCTATCGGCCATCCGCCGCATCGCCCTTTTGGATACCAGGCTGGCGCTGTCTGATGAGGTTTCCGGGCAGGTAGTAAGTGCCGATCTTGCTTCCCTGGTGCTGCAACGCCGCGCCGTCGGCGGCTTGGAATTGGCCGGGCGCGCGATGCTGGCCTTGCCCGATCACCGCATTCCGGTGGAGATTGCTGGCAGCCTGGACCGCGCGCTTTGGCGTGGCGAGGCATCGCTGACCGCACGCGGCATTCGCCCAGCGGTATTGGCCAAGGCGAGTGCGGAATTGGCGCCCTTGGCCGCACTGGATGCAGAAGCGGAAATTACCCTGATCGCGCGTTTCGCCGGGGCGCCGCAGCCGGATTTGCTAATGGCGCGGCTGCGCACCGGGGCGGGCATGCTGCATTTGCCCAATGGTCGCGGGGATTTGCCCTTCGCTTCGCTTTTACTCGATGCGACCATGGCCGAAGATGTGGTGCGGGTGGAACGCTTGGCCTTGGCGCCCCAGCCCTCGCCGCGCCCCGGCGCTGCCCCGCCGCCGGTCATTCGTGCCAGTGGTGAGGCCCAGTTGCAGGGTGGCATGTGGCAGACAGCCGCAGAATTATCGCTGCGCGGCTTGGATATTGCCGATCTGCCGCATTACTGGCCGCCGAGTGTCGCCCCAAAGCCGCGCGAATGGATGGCCGAGAATCTGACAGCCGGCATGCTGCGCGAAGGCAATTGGCGGATTGCGGCAAGGATCGGCGCGGATGGCAGTGCTGCCGAAATTACCGCGCTTTCCGGCATCGCGCGCGCGGATGGCGTGACGGTTCATTGGTTGCGCCCCATCCCACCCTTTTACGGCGCCAGTGGCGAGGCGCGTTTCTCACTCGATAAGATCGAAATCACCGCCAATAGCGGCCAGCAGGCAGGCACCGCCATTGTGACGGATAGCGCCACGGTTTCGATCAGCTTCGCGACCGATCCGGAAATCACGCGCGTTGAAGCAAGGGTGCGTGGCCCGCTGGCGGATGGTTGGGCCATTCTGCGCCATCCCAGGCTGAAGATTTTCGAAAAGCGCCCGCCGCCGATCAATGACCCGACCGGCACATTGAACAGCGGCACGCTCAAGCTTGTCTTTCCGCTCATCAAGACGCTGGATATTGAGGATATTGACATTCAGGCAGAGCTTGACGTGCGCGATTTGCGCATTCCGCGCATTGCCTTTGACCGAGACCTGGAACGCGGTGTGGCGCGTGTTTCGGTGACGAATGTGGGGCTGACGGCAACCGGAACCGGCGTGCTTGGCGATATTGAAGCGCGCATCCGGCAGGAAACCGATTTTCGCAACGGCCCGGCTACCGATATTGTTACACGTGAAATCATCTCCGCCCGCGCCGATGCCAAACAACTGGCCGCCCTTGGCCTTGATGGAAGGCCATTGCTGGACGGACCGGTGGAGTTTGATCTCTGCAATGAAACGCGCCGCAATGGGCAGGCAAGGCTCGCTGTGCGGGCTGATTTGCGCGCTGCGAAGCTGAGCATTGAGCCACTCGCCTGGACCAAACCCGCCGGCACAACTGGAAATGCGGAAGCCATGGTGCTGATGCGGGGCGGTCAGGTCACGTTGATTGAAAGCTTTCGCATCGAAACGCCGGATGCGCTGATACGTGGCCGCGCGAATGAGCCGCGCCAAAACGTCCCTCAGCGCATTGAATTGACCAGTGCCGCTTTGGGGCGTTCTCGCTTCACTGGTGAATTGCGCCCGCCGGCGACGCGGGTTGGTGGCCAATGGAATATCAATCTGCGCGGGTCAGTGCTGGATATGGCGCCCGCGTTCGATTCGCATATGGAAGCTGACAAGCCCGTTGAGGAAGGCGCTGCCGCGCGGCTGGACGCACGCTTTGATCGCGTGCTGCTGCCGCATGGGAAGGAAATTACGGGGCTTGAGGCGCAACTCCTGGTCAATGCCTCGGGCGTCACGCGGCAGGCCAATATCACCGCGCGCCTGCCAGGGCGCGGCAGTTTTACCGCGAGCATTACGCCGGAAGGCCAACGCCGCGCCTTTAACCTCACCAGCGATAATGGCGGCGAATTGCTGCGCGCCTTTAACGTGCTGAAAAACATTCAGGGTGGCAAGCTGAATGTGACCGGCAGATATGAAAACTCCCGCCCCGGCGCCACGCTTACGGGCGATGCGGTGCTGGAAGATTTCGTGGTGCGCGAAGCACCTGGGCTCGGCAAGGTTTTGCAGGCCATGACGCTTTACGGGCTGGCGGATGCCTTGAGCGGCCCGGGGCTCAATTTCACCCGTGCCACCATCCCCTTCAGCCTAAGCCCGGACGCACTGATGTTACAGGATGCGCGCGCCTTTTCGTCTTCATTAGGCGTCACCGCCAAAGGGCGCATTGATCGCCGGAATGATACGATTGATACGGAAGGCACGATTGTGCCGGCCTATATTTTCAACACATTGCTCGGGCGCATTCCGATTTTTGGGCGGCTGTTCAGCCCAGAGGAAGGCGGGGGGCTATTCGCTGTTTCCTACCGTATGCGCGGGCCGTTGGATGACCCACAAACCAGCATCAACCCGCTTGCCGCGCTGACACCTGGTTTTCTGCGCGGCATTTTCGGGATTGGTCAGGAACCGGCAGGCCAGGCGCCGCGTCGGTGATGCCAAATCCATGGGGCTGGACCAGCGCGCCTTCTTTGGAGATGGTAGCCCTTCCAAAGTCGAAGGAACGCTCCATGCAATTCAACAGCGGTGATTGGCGGATTGATGTGCTGATCCAGGGTTATCCCGGCAAAGCCACGGAGCATGGCGGCCTTGGTTGGAGCACGGTTGCGCTGCTGCGTGGCCATGGCCGGATCGTTGTGCTGGATGGTGGCGGCTATGGCATGCGCAAGCCCTTGGTCGAAGCACTCGGTAAGCAGGGCGTGAGGCTATCGGATGTGACCGATCTACTCGTCAGCCATTTGCATCATGATCATGTGGTGAATTGGCCGATGTTTCGCGATGCGCGCATTCGTGTGGGTCGTAAGGAATTGGCCTGGGCGCTTGGCGTGGGTTGGGGGGAGACCGCCGTGCCGGAACATGCGGTGGCAGCGCTCAGCCATTGGCCAACGATGCAATTGATGGATGATGGGCAGGAAGTGCTGCCGGGCATCACGGCGCACCTGTCGCCCGGCCATACGCCCGGCCATTTGCTGTTCCTGACTGAAGGCGCGCCACAAGCGGTGGTGCTATTGCAGGATGCGGTAAAAAACCGTGTGGAACTCACCACGCGTACCACGGACATGACCTATGACCCGGCCGTCAGCCGCGCGACGATTGAAATGGTGTGGGAGATTTGCCGCACCCATCCGGGCTGCGTGCTGATCCCAGGCCATGATGTGCCGGTGATGGTGGAAAATGGCGTACCCCGCGCGCTTTCCCGCCATAGCGCCGGCATACGTTCCTGGTTCGGCAAGGATTTGCAGGATAGGACGATGTTTTCCCTGGCTGAACCTGCCGCCTGAACACGGCACATCTTGAAGGACAGAATGATGGATCAACAGGAAGCCCATGATGTGCTCCGCGCCGAAGGCCGTGCGGTGATGCGTGAGGTGCTGGGCAGCGCTTACATTGAAAAGCGCGATGTCGGCACCACCCCCTTCAACGCCGCGGTGCGCCGGCTATCCGAGGAATTCGCCTATGCCACGCTTTGGCAAAGGCCGGGGCTTGATCGGCGTGAACGCAGCCTGATCACGCTTGCCATGATCTGTGCGCTTAATCGCCCGCATGAGCTGCGCATCCATTTGGTGGCAGCGCTGAATAATGGCTGCACGGCTGCGGAGATTTCGGAGATCTTCACCCATGCCGTCGCCTATTGCGGCTTTCCCGCCGCGATTGATGCGCTGCGCGTCGCTGAGGAAGTGTTGAAGGAACAGGGCAAGCTTTGACGCGCGCCGCTGTTTTGGCGCTTTAGTTGGGACTGCGGGGCGCGGTGTGCATCCCCCGCGCCACCAACCAAGCCCCCACCGCAATCATCGGCAGCGACAGCAATTGCCCCATGGTCGCGCCGGCGAACAGAAACCCCAAATGCGCATCGGGCTGGCGGAAAAACTCGCCCGTAAACCGCGCCACACCGTAACCCGCCAGAAACACGCCGGAGAGCACGCCGGCACGCGCGCGCACGCCGGGGCGGTAAACCAACACCATCAGCAGGATGAACAGGCACAAACCCTCAAGCCCCGCCTGGTAAAGCTGCGACGGGTGGCGCGGATCGGGCCCTGCACCCGGAAATACCATGGCCCAGTGCACATCACTCACGCGGCCCCAAAGCTCGCCATTGATGAAATTCGCCAAACGCCCCAGGAAAAGCCCAATCGGCACCACGCAAACCACGCGATCGGAAAAAGCCACCCAACCCAAGCCCTGGCGACGCGTGAAGAAAAACAGCGCCAAAATCACCCCAAGCGCGCCGCCATGGAAGGACATGCCGCCCTGCCACAAATAAAGGATCTCCCAAGGCGCCTGCAGGAAAATATCGGGGCGATAGAAAATCACATAACCAAAACGCCCACCCAGAATAATGCCAAGCGTCACCCAGGTGACGAAAACATCCACCTGTTCGGGCGTCGCCACCTTCGGCCCCAGCACCACCAGGCGTCGCGCAAGTCGCCAGCCCAGCACAATCCCGGCGATATAGGCCAAGGCATACCAGCGAATGGCAAAGGGCCCGATCTGCACCAGCACCGGGTCAATCATCGGAAAGGGCATCGCAAAGAACATCAGGCAAAGGGATCCTCGGCCCGCAGCAGCACATCACGCACATAGGAGGCCACACCCGCTTCCAGCGTGATCGGGTTCTTGCGAAAGCCGGCCGCGCGCAGGCGTTCCATGCGCGCTTCGGTAAAATACTGGTAATTCCCCTTCAGATCATCGGGCATCGGCACAAAGCGGATATCGGGCGCACGGTCCAAGGCCGCGTAAATGGCGCGCGCCAAGTCAAGAAAGCTCCGCGCCCGCCCGCTGCCGATATTGAACAGGCCGGAAGTGCCAGGATGGTCATGCAGCCACAGCAAAGCGGCTACACAATCATCCACATGCACGAAATCGCGCTGCTGTGCGCCATCCGCAATGCCTTCGCGGTCCGAAGCGAAAAGCGTCGCTGCCTCCCCGGCCAAAATCTGGCGGAATTTATGCAAGACCACACTTGCCATGCGGCCCTTATGGTGTTCATTCGGGCCATAGACATTGAAGAAGCGCAACCCCGCCCATTGTGGCGGTCGCGCCTGCCCGCGCGTCAGCATCTGCGCCACGCGCCGATCAAAAGCGAGCTTTGACCAGCCATAAAGATTCAAGGGCCGCAGCTTTGCCAATGCCGCTTCAGACGCATCATCATCAAAGCCAACCGCCCCATCGCCATAGGTCGCGGCGGAAGAAGCATAAATGAAGGGCACGCCGCGCTTGGCGCACCAATCCCACAGGCGTTGCGACAGGGTGATATTCACTGAAGCTACCAGATCGCCATCATTTTCCGTGGTGGCACTGATCGCGCCCATATGGAAAACTGCCTCCACCGACGCGCCGGCGGTCAGGAAATCCCATAGTGCCTCAGGCGGGATCACGCCGGAAATCGGGTGCTTTGCCAAATTTCGCCACTTCACCCCTTGGCGCAGGCGGTCCACCACCATCACCTCCGCCCCGCGGGCGCAAAGCGCGGCAACCAGGTTGGAGCCGATGAAACCGGCCCCGCCAGTGACAATATGCATAGGCGGTCTTTGCAACCTCGGCCTTGAGCGAACAGTCTCAAGCGTATAGGCCGTGGGAAGATGGACCGGCAAGCAAGGCCGAAAGGACAAGGCGATGAAGTATCAGGGTAGCAGGCGCGGGCGCATGATGGATGATTTGGCGGGCATGGCCGGCGGTGCCTTTTCGGTGCTGACCGGCATCCGCGCGGAGATTGAGGCCATCGCCAAAGCGCAGGTGGAAGCTGTGGTTCGGCGGTTTGATCTGGTCCGGCGGGAGGAATTGGACGCTGCCATGGATGTGGCGCGCCGCGCCCGGGAACAGGCGGAAGACCTTGCCGCCCGCGTGGAAGCGCTGGAAGCCCGCTCCAACCCGAAATCAAGCAGAAAATCCTCATCTAAAAACTGAAGACAGGATTGTAACCTATTCACCCTTGCGGTGGGATTCCGCACCTGCGTAATCTTCAACTTGTGGTCGCCGGCCCGATTCGCACACCAGATGTTGGGGTGCAGGCTGGCTGATCGGAAAGGGGGAGTTTCCGATGTCAGCCTCACTACACACCGAAATTGATCGCGTTATCAATCCCTTGGACGTACTGGAACAGATCATCGCCGGCAATGAATGGGTGTTTGAACGCCGGTCCGATGAGGAAATGGCCGCCGAGGCACCGGGGAAATGGTGCGATTACGGGCTGCATTTCTCCTGGTCGTCCGAGATGAGCGCCATGGCCTTCAGCTGCGCCTTTGACCTGAAAGTGCCGGCGGCGCGGCGGGAAAAGCTGTATGAATTGCTCGCGCTTGCCAATGACAGGCTTTGGATCGGGCATTTCGGCATTGATACGGAAGAAGGCGTGCCGGTGTTTCGCCATTCCGTGCTGCTGCGCGGCGCACAGGGGGCCTCAGCCGAAAGCCTGGAAGATATGGTGGATATCGCACTCACCGAATGCGAGCGCTTTTTCCCGGCCTTCCAATTCGTACTCTGGGGCGGGAAAAGCCCAGCCGATGCGCTGGCCGCCGCCATGCTGGATTGCGTGGGCGAGGCATGATTTGCCAAGCGCGCGGATGATTGCCCGCGCCTGATTTCGAAGGCAATCTAGGGGCATGAGTGAAAAACTCCCCCCGATCCTTCTGATTGGCTGCGGCAAGATGGGCGGCGCCATGCTGTCCGGCTGGCTGGCGCAAGGTTTGTCTGATGCCGTGGTGGTGGAACCCCATGCGCCGGCGGTTGCCGCCTTTGCCGGGCGGGCGCGCGTGGTGGCGGATGCCGCCGCTATCCCGGCCGATTTCCAACCCGCCGCGGTGGTGGCCGCGATCAAGCCCCAGGAAGCGCCAGCAAGCCTGCCGGCCTATGCGCACTTTGCCGGGCAGGGTGCCTTGTTTCTTTCCATCATGGCCGGGCGGTCCATTGCTTCCACGCAGGCAGCGCTTGGTGCTGGAACCGCCGTGGTCCGCGCCATGCCCAATACGCCAGCAGCGATTCGCCAGGGTTTTACGGCGGCCTTTGCCGGCCCTGGGGTAACACCAAAACAGCGCTCGCTGGCCGATGAGCTGCTCGCCGCCATTGGCGAAGTGGCCTGGGTGAATCAGGAAGATCAGCTCAATCCCGTCACCGCCGTCTCGGGCGGTGGTCCGGCCTATGTGTTTCTGCTGGCCGAGGTATTGGAAGCCGCGGCGGTGGAACAAGGCCTGCCGCGCGACTTGGCCAGGCGCATGGCGCGCGCTACGGTCGCAGGGTCCGGTGCGCTGGTCGGCGCCAGCGAACAGGATGCTGCTGATCTGCGCCGCGCCGTGACCAGCCCCAAGGGCACCACGGAGCGCGCTTTGGCCGTACTGATGGAACCAAATGCATGGCCCAGGGCAATGTCACGGGCGATCCAGGCCGCGACGGATCGGGCGCGCGAATTAGCGGGGTAGCGCCAGGGTAGCCGCGCCCACAAAGCCCCTGGCGCATCGCCGCGAAACCGATCAGTCTTCCGAATAGTGCTTGCTCGTTTTGGCAAAGGTTCTTTCGGCATGCCGCGTGTTGTTTTTGCGCGCCCATTTCGCAGCAATGTTGTTTCTGGCGGTCAGAAGATGATCTACCAGGCCACCGGCATGCTGGTGTGCCATGGGGTGGATGCGATGGTCTGGCAGCGTCACGGGCGCCCTGCCTGCTTGGCATCCGACGCGCGGCATAGCCATGATCGTCCGCCACTTGGTGCCGATGACCTTGTTGTATTGCCCGAAGATGTCTCGGCTTCTGCGGCGCTGGAGTTGCTGGAAGGTGTCGCGCCGCGGCGCATTCTTTTCTGTCAAAACTCCTTTCATTACCTCAGGACCCGCCACGCTGACCCCACAGCTTTTGTTTGGGATGGCGCTATCACGGTTGGGGTGAACAATGCTCGTGTGGTACAGTGGATCAGTGGGGCATCCTGAGTTCATTTGGTCCAGATCGCTGTTGGCAACGAGATCTTTTGTCCCGGGGAAAGGAAGCTCCAGATTTGCGTCGTGCCGCGTAAACTGCCGAGGGAATTCGAAGCCATCATCGGTAGCCTGCGCTTGCTTCATCCGACCTTTGTCGGCATCCCAACTCTACGCAGTGACAGCGTGCCCGAAACGCAAGTTGGTGCGACGATGGCCGGTAGCGCCGTTTTTCTGAGCCTCTGCCATCGGGAGGCGTTGCCGGTTACGCCGATCGAAGCCATGGCATCAGGTTGCGCTGTTGTCGGCTATCATGGCTGGGGCGGCCTGGACTACGCTAATGCCGCCAATGGCCGCTGGTTCGGCCATGATGAGATTGAAGGCGTTATTGATGCCCTGGCCGAGGTTTTGGAGGGGCTGCGCAAGAATGATCCCTTGATAACCTCTATGATCGCCGCCGGCCGCGAAACGGCTGCCGCCTATTCGCCCACGAAATCAGAGGCCGGCTTTATTGCGGCTTTCCGTACTTTCGGGGCGCTTTGATCTTTTTCAATAGCCTTTTGTCGGTGCAGAGGAAGCAAGTGCAGGTCGGGGCAAGTGAGCGCTTTCCCGCAACTCTGGCAAGCATCCCTTGATCCTCCTCTGGCGCGGAGTCACGGTTTTGGCTTATCTTCCCGCCATGACCCAGCCTTCTCATGATGAACGTCTTGTCGCCGCACTCTGGGGCGTGATTGCCGCGCGTGGTTGGCCTGGGCTGACGATGCGCCGGCTCGCTGCCGAGGCGGGCGTGGAAGCCGCCAGCCTGCGCGAACGCTTCCCCACCCGGCTGGAACTATTGCTGCTGCATGGCCGGGTGATGGATCAGGCCGTTTTGGCCGGTACCATTCCAGGCCAGGGCGGGTCTGCGCGGGACCGGATTTTCGATGTGCTGATGCGCCGGCTGGATGCCATGCAGCCACATCGCGAAGGTATTTTGCGCCTGTTTGAGGATATGCGCCGCGATCCCTTGCTGGCACTGGCGCTCGCCCCCCATATCGGCATTGCCATGCGCTGGACACTGGAAGCGGCTGAGGTTGAGGCGAAAAGCTGCGAGGCAAGGTTGCTGGCTTTGGGCCTGACGGGTGTTTGGCTTGCCACCATGCGCGCCTGGGTGCGCGATGACAGCCCGGATATGGGGGCCACCATGGCCGCGCTCGACTCAGCGCTCGATCGGGCAGAACGCATGGCCCGCCCGCTTGGCCTATTGCGGGGTGAGGCCACGCCGCCACCGGCTGGGGAAGCCGCCGAAACTTGGTGATCTTCTACGCAGGCGGCCTATAATGGGGGCTCACCCCTGGAGATCCCTCATGTCCGATCCCTTCAGCTTCAAGCCCAACCTCGACATCACCAAAATCATGGCCGAGTTCCGCATGCCCGCCATGCCGGATATGACAGAACTCGCCAAGGCGCAGCAGAAGAATATGGAAGCCATCACGGCTGCCAATAAGGTGGCGCTGGAAGGGGCGCGAGCGGTTGCCGAACGGCATATGGAAATTGTCAAGCAATCGGTCGCGGAAATGCAGGACACGATGCGCAGCATGGCAAGCCCGGGCGATATGCGGGAACAGGCAGCGAAGCGCGCCGAAATGGCCAAGGCTGCCTATGAACGCGCGATCGGGCAGATGCAGGAATTGGCCGATCTGATCCAGAAATCAAGCGGCGAGGCGCTTTCAGTGCTGAATAAGCGCTTTTCCGAAGCGATGGAGGAGGTGAAGAACCTCTCCACCGACAAGAAGGCGTGATCTGGTGGGCGCGGGGGCAGCCCCCGCGCCGTTACTTTCAGCCGAGATGCTTGGCGAAAAACGCCAACGTTCGCTCCTGCGCGCGTGCGGCCTCCTTCGCGACATAAGACCCGCGCTCATCACAGCCAAAGCCGTGGCCGGCGCCCATATAGAAGAAGATTTCCACTTCCTTGCGCGCAGCGCGAATGGCGTCCACGTCGCTTATGGGGATTGAGGCATCGGTTTCGCCGAAATGCAGTTGCGTCGCGCAATTCGGCACCTCATCCTTTGCCGCCGCAATGCCACCGCCATACCAGCCGACCGAGGCTGAAAAGGCGCTGGTGCGTGTGGCGCCATGCCAGGCGACGGTGCCGCCCCAACAATAGCCGACAATGCCGCGCTTGGCCTGGCAGGGCAGGGCGGCAGCGGCGGCCAGCACATCCAAAACGGTCTTGCCGGCATCAATCTTGCCGCGCAATTCACGCCCGCGCGCCAGATCGGCGGCGTCATAGCCAAGCTCCACATTATGCTCGGCACGGTCAAAAAGCTGCGGCGCGATGACCGCGTAACCAGCTGCGGCGAAATCATCGCAGAGCTTCCGGATATGGCGGTTTACGCCAAAGATTTCCTGCGTCACCACCATGGCGCGTGCGGCATCCTGCGGGCCGGTGCGATAGGCTTGGAGGCGAAAACCATCAGCAGCGGTGAGAGAGATCATGGGCATGGGCGTTTTCCTTCCGCGTGAGATGGGCTTATCCTGATGGCATGGCTGAAATCGTCAACCTGAAGCGTGCCCGAAAGGCTAAGGCGCGCGATGCTGCGGCCGCCAACGCCGCCGAAAACCGCGCCACACACGGCCAGACCAAGGCCGAACGCGCGCGGCTGGCGTTAGAGCATGTTGCGTTCACATGGGTTCACGCAACCCGCTCTAGATGATTGTTTTTCGAGCATCTTTGCACCTTCAGATTTTCCATCTGAAAGTGATCTGCTCTAGAAAAAGCCAAGCTGTGCGCCATCACCGACGGCGCGAAGAAAGGGGACTGAAGGGCTACTTCACCCCTTGCGCACAATGCGCGTCCAGCCATGCGGGTCATTGCTGCGGCCATAATGCAGGCCGGTGATGGCATCATAAAGCCGGCGCGTGACATCGCCGATCTCACCACCGTTGATCAGCACATCCTCGCCCTTATAGCCGAGCGTCCCAACCGGCGAGACCACCGCCGCTGTTCCCGTGCCCCACATTTCCTTGAGCGTGCCGTCACGGCCAGCGGCCATGACTTCCTCAATCGCGATCTGGCGTTCGGTGACCTTAAGCCCCCAATCGCGCATCAATTGCATGGTGCTCGCGCGGGTCACGCCATCCAGGATGGTACCTGTAAGCGGTGGTGTCATCACCTCATCCCCGATGCGGAGCATGATATTCATGGTGCCAACCTCATCGAGGTATTTGCGATTGACGCCATCCAGATACAGCACCTGCGAATAACCCGCCTTCGCGGCATCGCGCTGACCAGCCAGGCTCGCGGCGTAATTGCCGGCGGTCTTGGCTTCCCCGGTGCCGCCCTTCACGGCGCGGACATGCGTGTCTGACGCCAGGATTTTCACCGGCTTGACGCCTTCCTTGTAATAGGTGCCAACGGGCGAGAGGATCAGGAAATACAGGTAATTATGCGCCGGATGCACGCCCAGCATCACATCGGTCGCGATAATGGTCGGGCGCAGGTAAAGCGCGGTGCCGGGCATGCGCGGCACCCATTCATGTTCAAGCCCAACCAGCGCATCAAAGCTTTGGCGAATGATATCCACCGGCAATTCCGGCATGCACATGATTTGCCCAGAGCGATTGAAGCGTCCCGCATGGCGATCGGGGCGGAACAGGCGGATTTGGTCATCATCGCCGCGAAACGCCTTCAGGCCATCGAAAATCGCCTGACCGTAATGCAAAACCGAGGTCGCGGGATCCAGGCTGAGCGACCCATAAGGTACGATGCGCGGCGAATGCCAACCCTTGTCCTCCCGATAATCCATCAGGAACATGTGATCGGTCAGTACCTTGCCGAAGGCCAATTCATCATCGGCGGGCTTCACCTTGGGGGTGGTGGTGCGGGTGATCGGGAAGGAAGCCATTGCTGCGTATCCTCGAGGTTTTGATTTCTTGCGTGAGATTAGCCTGGGGTGTAAAAAAAGGTAAGTAGTACTTACTTAGATTTCGCGTATTCTCCGGCCAGCAGGCGGGTAAGGTCCGGTCCCAGCCCGATTTGCGGCGCCTGCGCCACGCGGGCCGACACCCGGCCGCCCCGGCAGGCCATCACCAGCGCGCAATCCAGGCTATCCAGCACCGGCACCGGCAGCACGGCCGCGAGCTTCGGCGCCAAGCCAACCAGCCCGGCCCCGCCCAGCACCACCACGCCCGCGCCCGCCGCCATGGCCTGCCGCGCTTCTTCAGCGATTAGGCTCAGAGATTTTTCGGGCGCGCGCGCAATCATATCGCCGGTGGGTGGTACGGAGCGCACCTGAACGCGATCCGGCCCATGGCCGCGGATCAGTGCGAATTCTTCCAGCATGGGCACCCAGGCGGCGCCACCCGTCAGCAGCGCGATGCGCGGTGCCTGTTCCAAGGCGAGCGTGATGGAGGCTTCCGCCATGCCAATCACTGGAATGGGGAGCAATTCCCGCGCGGCTTCAACGGCGGGTTCGCCGAAACAGGCGATGATGGCGGCATCAAAACTTTGCGGATTATCCGCGCCAATATGCTTTGCAAGGCCGGAGAGCATCGCGTGCCCGGCAATGGCTACTGCGGCGCGCGTCGCGACATAGCGCGCGCCAAAAGGGGCGGTGGCCGGCACCAGATCGCAGGTGGGCAGGCCAAGCCGGGGCAGAGCCTCCTTTGCGCGGGCAGCAATCAGGGTGGTGATGGCGGGGTCGGTATTGCCGTTCAAAAGCAGGATGCGCATGCCTCGCTTCTGCCGCTTTGTCGGCAGGGCTGGCAAGGGTGTGGCGCCATACGGCCCCCCCTATTGCGCCTTCCCGCGCGGCGCCCCATGGTCAGGCAGCGCCGCCGATAAAAAAGGCAGGGATGAATATCCCTGACCGCCAGACCGAGTCTGGGGGGTGGCACAGGCTTTGCTGCCTCCGGATACTGGCTTGGCGTCCGGGTCTAGGCCCTGGGGGCAGGCGAGGCGCGTAAATTCAAGCGGCAGTTTCGCCCGAAACTGCCAGAATGTGATGAAGGGAGAGTGACGCAATGCGACCTAAGAAATTCCTGATAACCGCCTGTCTTGCGGCATTGCCGGTGCTAGGCGCGTCCATCGCGCAGGCACAGGGCACGCTGCGCATTGGCATGACGGCGGCGGATATTCCGCTTACCCATGGCCAGCCCGACCAGGGTTTTGAAGGCAACCGCTTCACCGGCATTCCGCTGTTTGACAGCCTGACCATGTGGGATTTGTCAGCCGCCGATAAGCCTTCCGTGGTCATCCCCGGCCTTGCGACGGAATGGGCCGTTGATGCCAATGACAAGACGCGTTGGGTGTTTCGTCTGCGGCGTGGTGTGAAGTTCCATGACGGGTCGGAATTCAACGCCGATGCCGTGGTCTGGAATGTGCGCAAGGTGCTCGATCGTGAAGCGCCGCATTATGACCCGCGCCAGGTTGGTGTGACCGCCACACGTATGCCAACGCTCCGCCGTGCGGAAAAGATTGATGACTATACCGTGGCGCTGGTCACCAGCGAACCGGATAGCCTGCTGCCGATCAATCTGACCAATCTTTTCATGGCGAGCCCAATCCACTGGGATAAGCTGCGTGCAACCAGCGCCAATGCCGAAGCGGCATGGCTTGCCTTTGCGCGTGATCCTTCCGGCACCGGCCCCTTCCGCCTAACGCGCTTTGTTCCGCGTGAACGTGTAGAATATGCGCGCAATGACGCCTATTGGGCCGACAAGGCAAAGCTTGAGCGTGTGATCCTGCTCCCGATCCCGGAAGCCAATGCGCGCACGGCAGCACTGCTGTCCAACCAGGTGGATTGGATTGAAGCGCCGTCACCTGATACCATTCCACAGCTTCGCCAGCGTGGCATGGTCATCACCAGTAATGCGCAGCCGCATGTCTGGCCCTGGCAGCCCTGCTTTTCCGAAGGTTCGCCCATGACTGATGTGCGCGTGCGCCGCGCGCTCAATCTCGCGATTGATCGTGAAGGCTTGCGCACACTTCTGGGTGGCATGATGTCGATCCCCGTTGGCACCGTGCCGCGCGGCCATCCCTGGTTCGGCAATCCGAGCTTCAATATCCGCACCGACAAGGCCGAAGCCCGTCGGCTGCTGGCCGAAGCTGGATATGGGCCGCAGCGTCCGTTGAATCTGAAGGTGCAAATTTCTGCCTCTGGTTCCGGTCAGATGCAACCTCTACCGATGAATGAGTTCCTGCAGCAGGATCTGAAGCAGGTTGGCGTGAATGTCGAATTCGATGTTCTTGAATGGAACGCACTATTTGCTTCCTGGCGCCAGGGCTGCCGCGATCCTTCAGCGCGCGGTGCGCATATGACCAATGTGTCCTTCGCCGCGATGGACCCTTTCTTTGCCATGGTGCGCTTCTGGGATTCAAAAATGGTGCCGCCAGTTTCGAATAATTGGGGCTTCTTCAACAATCCGCGCTTTGACGCGATGATTGCTGAAGCGCGCAATGCCTTTGAACCGGCTGCGCGTGACGCAGCACTCGCCCGCCTGCACGCTGCCGGCGTGGACGAGGCGCTGTTCATCTGGATTGCGCATGACGTGTCCCCGCGTGCCATGAGCCCGCGTGTGCGTGGCTATGTGCAGCCGCAGAGCTGGTTTGTGGATCTGCGCCTGCCTTTCATTCAGTAACCCCTGATCGCCGGGCGGCAACCACCGCCCGGCGATTGCCGGAGAGACAATGTTCTTCTACCTGATCCGTCGCATCGCCTATGGCATTCCGATTGCGCTTGCAGTCGGATTTGTCTGTTTCATGCTGGTGCAGATCGCGCCCGGTGATCCCATCAACGCCATCGTGCCGCCCGATGCGCCGGGCGATGTGGTGGAACAGGTGCGGCGTGATTACGGATTGGATAAGCCGCTGCCCGTGCAATTCGGGCTTTGGCTGATGAAGGTGGTGCAAGGGGATTTGGGCCGGTCGCTCGCTTCTGGGCGCCCCGTCTGGTCTGATCTTTCAAGCGCCATCGGCAATACACTCATGTTGGCGACTTGCGCTTCCTTGCTTGGCTTTATCCTGGGCTGTGTCCTGGGTGGGCTTGCCGGCACTTTCCTCGGTACCTGGCTGGATCGTGCGGCGGTAACCTTGGCGGTGGGTGGCGTTTCCGTGCCGCATTACTGGCTGGGCATGGTGATGGTGGTGATTTTCTCCGTGCAATTGAATTGGCTGCCAGCCATGGGCGCCGGGCCGGGCGGTTCTTCCGATTGGGCGTGGGATTGGGAGCATTTGAAGCATCTGATCCTGCCGACGGTGACCCTTTCAGTTATTCCCATGGGGATTGTGACGCGCACCGTGCGCGGCATTGTGGCCGAGATCATGAATCAGGAATTCGTCACCGCCTTGCGCGGCAAGGGCCTGACGCGCGGTGGTGTGTTTCTGCATGTGGTGAAGAATGCCGCGCCGACCGCGCTGGCGGTGATGGGCTTGCAGCTTGGCTATCTGATGGGCGGTTCGATTCTGGTAGAGACCGTGTTTTCCTGGCCCGGCACGGGCTTGTTGCTGAACAATGCCATCTTCCAGCGCGATTTGCCGGTGCTGCAAGGCACCATCCTGGTGCTGGCCATGTTCTTTGTCATTCTCAATCTTTTGGTGGATCTGATGCAAACCGCGCTCGATCCGCGCATCAAGCGGAATTGACGCCATGGCGGATAGCGCAACCACCCCATCCGCAGCGGAAGCTGAACTCGCCGTTCAGGCACGGCAGGCGCCAGAGCGTTCCACGGGCTATTGGGCCGGCGTCTGGAAGCGCGTGCGGCGTGATCCGGTGACCATCTTTTGCGCCGCGGTCCTGCTGCTGATGCTGCTCGCGATCGTATTTGCGCCACTAATTGCGCCGCATGACCCTTATCAGGGCAGCATGATCCGCCGCCTGCGGCCCATCGGCACGCCGAATTACACTCTGGGCACTGATGAGCTTGGGCGCGATATGCTGACGCGCCTTCTTTATGGCGGCAGGCTTTCCTGGTTCATGGGCATTACGCCGGTGGCACTTGCTTTCGTGATCGGTACGGTGCTTGGGGTGCTGGCGGGTTATGTTGGCGGCAAGACCAATATGGCGATCATGCGCGTGACGGATGTGTTCTATGCCTTCCCATCCGTTCTGCTGGCGGTGGCGATTTCAGGCGCCTTGGGTGCCGGCATCGTGAATGCAATCCTTGCGCTGACGCTGGTGTTCATCCCGCCCATTATCCGGGTGGCGGAAACCGTCACCACGGTTGTGCGCAATCTGGATTTCGTGGATGCAGCGCGCGCCTCTGGCGCCAATGCTTTCACCATTGTGCGCGTACATGTGCTGGGCAATGTGCTGGGGCCGATCTTTGTCTATGCGACATCGCTGATTAGCGTGTCGATGATTTTGGCTTCTGGCCTTTCCTTCCTGGGGCTTGGCACCAAGCCGCCGGAGCCGGAATGGGGGCTGATGCTGAATACCCTCCGCACCGCGATTTATGTGCAGCCTTGGATCGCGGTGTTGCCTGGGGTGTGCATTTTCGCCACCTCTATCTGCTTCAACCTGGTGAGTGATGGGCTGAGGCAGGCGATGGATGTGAAAGGGTGAGATTACCTGATGCCGAGGCGGTGAAGTTCTGCGCCAAGCCGCCCGGTGATGAAGCAGAAGAACATTCGAAAATCCGCGATCAGCGACCACAGCGGATGGCGAAAGGTGGCGGGGCGGTTTTTCTCGACAAAGTAATGCCCGATCCAGGCGGGGCCATAGCCGCAAATCAACGCCACCAGCAGCAGCCAGTATTCGACTGAAATCAGTGCCATAAAAGCCAATACAAGCCCCGCGCCCGTGCCAGCGAAGTGCAGCGCGCGCGTCGCAGGCTTGGCGTGCTCCCGCAAATAATAGGGCCAGAATTCCGAAAAGTTATTGAAACCCTCGCTCATCCCGCTGCCACCTTCACTTCCGCCGCGGGCGGCACCAGCGCGGCTTCAAGCGCGGCGCGCAGCCCAGAGAGCTTGCGTTCATTTTCAATCTTCAGGCCGAAAACATCCTTCACGTAAAATACGTCAATCGCGCGCACGCCATAGGTGGTTATATGGGCTGACGCAATCTGCATGCCTTGATCGCTCATCGCTGCGGTCACATCATGCAATAGCCCCGGGCGGTCGCGTCCATTCACCTCAATGACGGTGTGCGTATTGGAAGCGTGATTATCGATCACGACACGCGGCGGTACCGTCACGGCGCGCAGCCGGGCTGGTTCGCGTTTCAGTTTGCGGATTTCATCACGAAGCCTGAGGCTCCCCGAAAGTGCCTGTTCCACCAATACGGAAAGCCGTGCCAGGCGATGCGGCGCATCCAAGGCGCCGCCCTGATAATCCTGCACCCAGAAGCTATCGAGCGCCATGCCATCCGTCATGGTATGGATGCGCGCGTCAACAATGCTGGCCCCCGCCACGGCCAAGGCGCCGGCGATTTTGCTGAAAAGGCCGGGATGGTCGGTGCAATAAACGGTCACTTCCGTGACCGCACGGTTTTCCAAGACCCGTGTTTGCACCGTGAGCGGCGCCTTGGTGGCGCGCGCTTCCTCAATCATCGCCGCATGGCGCGCATGGGTCTCGGGATCAAAGGAAAGCCAATAGCCGGGATACCCAAGACCCAGGTAATGATCCACCGCAGCGCGCGAGTGCCCGGCCAGAAGCTTGGCTGCCGCATCCTTGGCGCGAGCCACGCGCACATCGCGTTCCGGCACGGAAAGACCCCCCGCCAGCACTTCAGCGACGCGCCAGTAAAGTTCGCGCAGCAGCGTTGCTTTCCAGCCATTCCAGACCTTGGCGCTGACCGCGCGCATGTCAGCGACCGTCAGCACCAGCAGCAACCGAAGCCGTTCCGGGCTTTGCACAATCTCGGCAATATCCAGGATCGTCTTTGGGTCTTCGATATCGCGGCGGAAAGCGGTTTCGCTGATCAGCAAATGATGCAGCACCAGCCAGGAAACTGTCTCAGTCTCCTCAGGTGTCAGTCCAAGGGCCGGGCAGATATGCAGCGCCAATTCCGCGCCCAATTCGGAATGATCGCCGCCGCGTCCCTTGGCAGCATCATGCAGCAGCATCGCGACATAAAGCGCGCGGCGGGATTGCACCTGGCCAATCAATTCACTGGCAACCGGGGCGATTTCCGTGAGCTCGCCCCGTTCCATCGCGCCGAGCACGCCAATCGCTTCAATGGTATGCTCATCCACCGTAAACACATGATAGGTATCGAATTGCATCAGCCCGACAACGCGCTGCCAATTGGGCAAAAGTGCCGCGATCAGCCCGGCTTCATTCAACATGCGCAGCCAAATATGCGGTTCCCTGCCCGAGAGTATATCAAGGAATTCCGCACTCGCCGCCGGGTCGCCACGCAGCCGAGCCAGATGCCGCGCATGGCGAATAATGGCACGGAAGGCGAGCGGATGGATGTCCAATCCCCGATCCCGCGCAAGGCGGAAGATACGCAGCATCAGCACCGGTTCAACGGTGAAATCAAAACCCGGTGCGGCGATGATCTTACCATCGGCCAGGCCGAAGCCCGCTTCAGTCAAAGCCTTGTCTGCCGCGGGCATCACGGCCGGGCGGCCAAGCGCGGCGCGCATGATGGCGGGTTCCAGAATGCGCGTGAAACGCGCCACGTCTCGCACAGTCAAAAAGAAATGCTTCATGAAGCGTTCAACGCCATCCTGAAGCCCGCGCCGCGTGTAGCCCATGCGGGCACCCACCACCGGCTGCAAGTCAAAGGTCAGGCGTTCTTCTGCGCGGCCCGTTACCAGATGCAAATGAAACCGCACCGTCCACAGGAAATCCCACACGCGACGTATGGCGCGCGCCTCGTTTGCTGTCAGCAGTCCACCACCCGCGCTATCGGGGCCAACCAATTCGGGCATGCGCTGCACATTGAAGGCATAACGCGCCAGCCAATAAAGCGTTTGCAGATCGCGGAGCGCCCCGCGCCCTTCCTTCACATGCGGCTCAACCACATAAGGGCTATCGCCATAGCGGCGATGGCGCTTCTGCCTTTCGGCAAGTTTCGCTTCCAGGAAGGGCTTGAGCCCGGTGCGGGCACGCGCGCTGCGAAATGCTTCGTCAAAGCGGGCGAAAATCGCCGGATCGCCTGCGACCAGCCGCGCATCCAAAATCGCGGTCATCACCGTTGCGTCGCGCTTCGCTTCCTGCAAGCATTCGCTGCGCGACCGCGTTGCATGCCCAACCTTGAGCCCAAGATCCCAAAGCAAATAGAGCATAAACTCCACTGCCTTCCTGCCGCGCGCGCCCATGCTGTTATCGGTCAAGAACAAAAGATCAATATCGGAAAAGGGTGCAAGCACACCGCGGCCATAACCGCCCGTCGCCACCAAGGCATGAGGTTTCTCTCCACGATCCGGCGGGTGCAGCGCCTCGGTATAGCGGTGGATGCCAACCATCAGCGTATCGGTCAGCGCTGCCAACCAGCGTGCGGCAGCCAAGCCCGATAATTCGCGTGCTTCAAAGGCTTCCTGTACGCGCGCCTGAATGCGCCCCAAATGTCGGCGAAGCAGCGCCAGGGCCGCTTCGCGCGGAATGGGCTGGCTTTCCGGCAGCAATTCCACGAGCAAATGCGCCAGTACCAAGGGCTGTTCAGAAACAATACCAGGGTGCGGCGATCCACGCCGATGCGGCATGGAGGCGGTCTCGGGGGTTGCCTGGGTCAGACTCATCTCTATGACCCTATCGTGTCCGGCGGCGCTGCAACAGTCTCCAAAAGCGATTTAACGCGGTAGAGAAACTCCTGGGCTTCTCGCGGGCTGAGTGTATCGGGGTCAATTGTAGCAAGCGCTTCCAGCGCGGGATGAGATGGCGCGGCGGCAGGGCCGGGACTTGCGAAAAGCGGCAATACTTCCGCCAGGGGATCAAGCCCCTTGGCGCGGGCTTCAAACGAGGCCAGCACAGCCTCAGCTCGGCGCAGCACCTCACGCGGCACACCGGCGAGCTTCGCGACATGCAGGCCCCAGGATTTCTCGGCGGCACCGGGGCCGACACTATGGCAGAAAATCACCTGCCCGCGCCATTCACGCACCTGCATGGTCGCCAGCGCCAGTTCCGGTAATTTTGCGGCCAGTGACGTCAATTCATGGAAATGCGTGGCGAAGACGGTGCGGCAGCGGATGCGGTCATGCAGCGCTTCCAGCACCGACCAGGCAATCGCCAGCCCATCCCAGGTGGCAGTGCCGCGCCCGACCTCATCCAGCACCACCAGGGATTGCGCGCTGGCCTGGTTCAATATCGCTGCCGTTTCGGCCATTTCGACCATGAAGGTGGAGCGCCCGCCGGCAATGTCATCTGCTGCACCCACGCGGGAGAAAAGCCGATCCACCAGGCCAAGCCGCGCAGCTTCGGCAGGCAGAAAAAGCCCTGCTTGGGCCAAAATCACAAACAGCGCGTTTTGCCGCAAATAGGTGGATTTCCCGGCCATATTGGGTCCGGTCAGCAGGCAAAGTCGCTGCCCCGCCGATAGATCACAATCATTCGGCACAAAGGCCGGACCGCGCGCGCGGGCAAGGGCGGCTTCTACCACCGGATGCCGCCCGGCCTTGATGGCAAAACCCGGCTTTTGCGTGATTTCCGGTCGGCACCAGCCGCCGTCTGCGGCCAATTCAGCGGCGGCGGCATGCACATCCAATTCCGCCATCGCCACTGCTGCCGCCGCGATGCCGGGCGCTGCATTCAGGCAGAGCTTGCGCAAATGCTGCGCGACCATGCGTTCCCGACGCGCCGCCTGATCCCCCGCTTCCGCCACCTTCCGGTCAAGCTCGGCCAGCGCTGGGCAGGTAAAGCGCATGGCATTTGACATGGTCTGCCGATGGATCGGGCAATTGGGGCCTTCCGCGATGGCGGCGCGCAGCAATTTCTCGCCGGCAGCCAATGGCATTTCCGCAAGAAAGCCGAATTGCTGATGATGGCGGATACGGAGCGCCGCGACGCTCCAGGCCAAGGCCAGATCCAATTGCAGCGCCGCAATCTGATCCCGCCCGCCATCGCGCAATCGCCTGAGTGCATCCAATTCGCCGTCATAGCCAGCCGCGATCAGCCCGCCATCTTCCAACCGCGCCGGCAGGGTTTCGGCCAAAGCGCGCTGCAATTCCGCCTGCAGTGAGGCTTCCGGCACCAGCGCGCCGCGTGCGGACTCTATCAAGGCGGGTTGCAGGCCACCTGCTGCGTCAAGCGCCGCCGCCATCGCCTCAGCGCGCGCGAGCCCATCGCGGATCGCGGCTAGATCACGCGGTGCGAAACGATCAAGCGATAGCCGCGCTAGCGCCCGCGCCATATCTGGCGAGCCCTTCAGCGCGGCCCTCAGCGCGGCACGTTCGGAAGCTGCCGCGAGCATCCAGCCCACCGCCTCATGCCGCGCCAGAATCGGTGCGGCTTCAGCCAACGGCGAGGCAAGGCGCGCCGCCAATTCGCGCGCCCCTGCGGCGGTCACGGTGCGATCCACGGCGGCGAGCAGGGAATGGCGCGCCTCCCCCCTTTCGCTTTTCAGGATTTCAAGGCTGCGCCGCGTCGCGGCATCCATTTGCAAAAGGCCGCGCCCACCCATGGGGCTCGGCGGTGCCAGGCGCGGCAAGGCGCCCGCCTGGGTGGCCCGCACATACTCCAAGGCCATCGCTGCGGCGGCGAGCTCCTCGGCGCTGAAACTGCCAAAACCATCCAGGGTGGAGACATCAAACGCCTCGGCAAGGCGCCGCACAGCATCGCGGGGCGGGTCAAGCGGGGTGATGCGCGCCGCCACTTCGCCTTCGAATACGCCTTCCGGCGCCAGGATTTCGGCGGGTTCCAGCCGCGCGAGCAGGGCTTGGATATCCGCGCGTGGCAGGGTTTCCGTGCCAAAGGCGCCGGTCGAGACATCTAGCCAGGCGGCTCCCGCGCGGTCTTCCGAGGGCGCCAGCGCCAAAAGCCAAGCCGGGCGCGCCGCTTCAAGCAGGGTTTCTTCCGTGACCGTACCGGCAGTGACCAGCCGCGTGATATCGCGCCGGATCGTGGGCGCCTTGCGCGCCTTGGCCTGCTCTGGCGTTTCCATCTGATCGCAAATGGCAATTCGGAAACCCTGGCGGATCAGGCGTGCGAGATAGCTTTCATGCGCATGGGCCGGCACGCCGCACATGGCGACCTTCTGGCCACGATGCTCACCCCTGAAAGACAGCGCGATATCAAGCGCGGCGGCAGCGGCTTCGGCATCGGCGAAGAACAGCTCATAGAAATCGCCCATCCGGAAGAACACCAGTGCATCCGGATGCGCGGCCTTGGCGGCGAACCATTGCGCCATGGCGGGCGTCGCGCCACTGGCATCGGGAATCGGGCTTGAGGGTGCTTGGGCGGGGGGCATTGCGGGGCACGATACAGGCGCGCGGCGCAAGCGCAAAACCCTGGGCTGGCACATTGGGGCAAGAGGCTTCAGACTGCCCAAGACAAGACCTGACAGGGAGGAACTTCCCATGACAGCACCCGGTATCAGTCGCAGGTCCATGCTCGCGATGGGCGCCGCGGCGGCACTGCCCGCGCCTGTGGTAGCGCAAGATATGCGCGCGCAAACGCTTCGCTTCGTCCCGCAAGCCAATCTGAGCGTGCTGGACCCGGTTTTCACCACTGCCACCGTCACCGGCAATCATGGCTGGCATGTGTTTGACACGCTTTATGGCGTGGATGCGGAGCTGAAACCAAAGCCGCAAATGGCCGAAGGGGCTGAAGTATTAGATGATGGCAAGCGCTGGCGCATCACGCTGCGCGAGGGGCTGCGTTTTCATGATGGCGAACCCGTGCGTGCGCGCGATTGCGTCGCAAGTCTCAAGCGCTGGTGCGCACGCGAACCTTATGGGCAATTGCTGATACGTCAGGTGGATGAATGGCGCGCGGTGGATGACCGCACCATGGAAATCCGCTTGAAGCGCCCCTTTCCCTTGCTGCTGGATGCTTTGGCGAAGCCCGATTCCGCCGTGCCCTTCATCATGCCAGAACGCCTGGCTGAGACCGATCCCAACCGCGGCGTGACGGAGATGATCGGCTCTGGGCCCTTTCGCTTCATTGCCGGCGAATATAATTCCGGCAGCCGCGTGGTCTATGAAAAATTCGATGCCTATCAGCTGCGCCAGGAAGCGCCTTCCTGGACATCCGGGGCGAAGATTGCGCATTTCCGGCGCATTGAATGGCATATCCTGCCCGATCCCGCGACGGCAGCGGCCGCCTTGCAGAATGGCGAGGTTGATTGGTGGGAAAGGCCGCATCCGGATTTGCAGTCGCTTTTGGCGCGCGCGCGCGATGTGCGCCGTGAAGTGTCTGACACGGGCGGGCGAATGGCGGTGCTACGCATGAATAACATGCACCAGCCCTTTGATGATGTGCGCATCCGCCGCGCCGTTCGGCTTTCTGTTTTGCAGGAAGATTACATGCGCGCGTCACGCGGAGATGACCGCACCGATTGGAATCTCTGCCGCAGCCTTTGGCCGCGTGAGACGCCGTATTATGAGGATTTGGGTGAGGCGATGATGCCGGGCAGCCTGGACCGCGCGCGCGCCGCACTGCGTGAAGCGGGTTATGCCAATCAGCGCGTTGTCGTAATCAATCCGACGGATTTCCCGGATATCGGTCCGCTCGGGCAAGTGACTGCGGATCGGCTGAAGCGGATCGGCATGAATATCGAATTGGCCGAGAATGATTGGGGTACTGTGGTGCAGCGCCGCAACAACCGCGAAACCGTTGATCGCGGCGGCTGGTCCATCCTGCATACCACGGGTGGGGCAACGGCCTGGGCCAATCCCGCTGTTTCCTTTCTGGTGCGCGGCCAGGGCACAGCGGGCTGGTTCGGCTGGTGGAAAAGTGATGAGGCCGAAGCCATGGCCGAAGCCTGGCTATTCGCGCCGAATGAGGCCGAGCAGAAGCAGATCGCGTCCGGCCTCGGGCGCCTCGCTTTGGAAGATGCGGCCTTCATTCCGCTCGGCCAATTCAGGATCAGGACCGCCTTCCGCCGCAATATCACCGGGATTTTGCAGGGATCATCGCCCTATCCCTGGAATGTCCGGCGGGTCTAGGGGGGCGCTTTGCTGCGCCTGCGAAGCGGGGGCCTCGCGGTGCGTGGCACAAACCGGCATGATGGGGTCGGTATGAGGAGTGGTGACTAGCATGGATGACGCGAAAAAAACGTCGGTTGAGGATACGCGCACGGCGCGCGTCACCGCCGAAGAAGCGCTGGCGATGCACCGGGAAGGCAGGCCCGGCAAGCTTGAAATACGCCTGACCAAGCCGCTGATCACCGCGCGGGATTTGAGCCTGGCCTATTCGCCTGGTGTCGCCGAACCCTGCCTGCATATCCATCGCGACCCGGCGCTTGCCTATGACTATACCTCCAAGGGCAATTTCGTCGCGGTGATTTCCAACGGCACGGCGGTGCTGGGGCTTGGCAATCTGGGCGCATTGGCATCGAAGCCGGTGATGGAAGGCAAGGCCGCGCTTTTCAAGCGCTTTGCCGATGTCGATTCCATTGATCTTTGCGTCGATACTGAAGACCCCGACGCTTTCATCAATGCCGTGCGCTATCTGGGCCCAACCTTTGGCGGCATCAATCTGGAAGACATCAAGGCGCCGGAATGCTTTGTAATTGAACAGCGCTTACGCGAATTGATGGATATCCCGGTCTTTCATGATGACCAGCACGGCACGGCGATTGTCGCCGCCGCCGGCCTGATCAATGCCTGCCATTTGACCGGGCGCGATTTGAAAACGACGAAGCTCGTGATCAATGGCGCGGGTGCCGCTTCCATCGCCTGTGCGGAATTGGTCAAAGCCATGGGCATGCGGCCCGAAAATGTGATCCTGTGCGACACCAAGGGCGTGATCTGGCGTGGTCGTCAGGAAGGCATGAACCAATGGAAATCTGCCCATGCGGTGACCACTTCCGCGCGCACCCTCACGCAAGCACTCGACGGCGCGGATGTGTTCTTCGGCCTTTCCGTGAAGGGCGCGCTTACGCCCGAGATGATCCGCGCCATGGCGCCAAAGCCGATCATTTTTGCCATGGCCAACCCCGATCCAGAAATAACGCCGGATGAGGCGCGCGCCGCGCGGCCCGATTGCATCATCGCGACCGGGCGTTCGGATTATCCGAATCAGGTCAATAATGTGCTGGGCTTTCCCTTCATCTTCCGTGGTGCGCTCGATGTGCGCGCTTCCACCATCAATGACGCGATGAAGATCGCGGCGGCTGAATCGCTTGCCATGCTGGCGCGCGAAGATGTGCCGGAGGAGGTTTCGGGTGCCGGTGCGGGAAAGGCGCTGCGTTTTGGGCCGGATTATATCATTCCCAATGCCTTTGACCCTCGGCTGATTTCGCGCGTTTCTCCGGCAGTTGCAAAAGCCGCGATGGAAAGCGGTGTTGCGCGGAAGCCCTTGCCCGATTTGCAGCGCTATGCGCGGGATTTGGCGAATAGGCTGGATGCCACCGTAGGCGCCTTGGAAGCCATTGCGGAAAGCGTGCGGCAGCACCCAAAACGCGTTGTATTCGCGGAAGGCGAGGAGGAAAAAGTGATTCGCGCCGCCATTGGCTTCCGCAATGCGGGCTATGGCACACCCATTCTAGTGGGGCGGGAGGATCGCATTATGGGGGTTGCCAATGCTATCGGGATTCCTCTGCCCCTTGGCATTGAAATCCAGAACGCGCGGCTTTCGGAATCGACGCGCCACTACGCGGAATTTCTCTATGGCAAACGCCAGCGCCATGGCTTTTTGCAACGCGATTGCCAACGCCTGGTGAATCAGGATCGCAATGTCTTCGCGGCCTGCATGGTGGCGACCGGTGAGGCGGACGCGGTCGTCACCGGCACTACGCGTTCCTATTCCGCCGCACTTGAAGGCATCAGCATGGCGATTGACCCCGTGCCAGGGCGCGTGGCCTTCGGGCTTTCGATCATCATTTCGCGCCAAGCGGGAACGGTGCTGGTGGCGGATACCGCTATTCACGAAAGGCCAGATGCAGCCACACTCGCTGGCATTGCGCGCGGGTCGGCTGCCGCCGCAAGGGGCCTGGGCATGGAACCACGCGTTGCGTTCCTTTCCTTCTCGACCTTCGGCGACCCGCGCGGCACCATTCCTGGCAGCATTCGTGAAGCGGTGAAATTGCTGACCGAACGCGGCGCGGATTTTGAGTTTGATGGCGAAATGGCGGCAGATGTGGCGCTCGATCCGAAGCTGCGCGCGTCGCTCTATCCCTTCTGTCGCCTGAGCGGCCCAGCAAATGTTTTGATCATGCCCGGTATTCATGCGGCGCATATTCTGACGCGTGCCGTACCACAATTGACCAGTAGTACAGTGATCGGCCCGCTACTGACCGGGCTTTCGCATTCGGCGCAAATCGTGCCCATGCAGGCGGGCGTCAATCAGATTGTGGATGTGGCTTGCCTCGCCGCCCATGCCGCGGTGCCGCGCGAATAGGGATGCCTGCGCTTTTTTCTTGACCTGGGCGCAGATTCAGGCAGCCTGCCCCTGAAAGATGCGGCGCGAAGACCACACCATTTAGGGGAGAAAGCCTATGTTCAAACCAAGCCTCTTGCGCCGTACCGTTCTGGCTGGTGCCGGGTTTTTGGCCCTGCCCAATATCGCCCGCGCGCAAGCGGGTGACTGGCCGCGCCGTCCAGTGCGCTACATCAGCCCCTTCCCCGCCGGTGGTTCCACCGATGTGCTGTCGCGCATCTATTGCGCGCGAATGTCGGAACTGACGGGGCAGAGCTTTGTGGTTGAAAATCGTACTGGCGCGGGTGGCAATGTTGGTGTGGATACAGTCGCGAAATCAGCGCCTGATGGCTACACGATCGGGCTTGGTGGGATCGCCTCCCATGCGATTGCACCAACACTTTACAGCAATCTGAATTTCGATCCGGAAAAGGATTTCACCTTTGTCACTGGGTTATGGCAATTACCCAATCTGCTTGGCGTTAATCTCGATCTGCCGGCGCGTAGCGTTCCGGAGTTGATTGCGCTACTGAAGGCCAATCCGGGCAAGTATTCCTTCGGCTCTGCCGGTTCGGGCACCACGCTTCATCTCTCTGGTGAGATGTTCAAGCACTTGGCCGGCGTTAATATGGAGCATATACCGTATCGCGGCGCAGCGCCTGGGCTTGTTGATCTGATGGCTGGGCGTATTCACATGATGTTCGACAATATGCCCTCCATCCTTGCGCTGTCACGGCAGGGCAAGGTGCGCGCGCTCGCGGTGACGAGCGAAAAGCGCAGCCCGATTGAGCCGGATTTGCCTGCCATTTCAGAGTTTTTGCCCGGGTTTGACGTGATTTCCTGGACCTGTGTTTGTGCGCCGGCCGGGCTTCCCAAGGATGTGACCGATAGAATGTCGCATTTCAGCAAGCAGGCGCTTGAACATCCCGATCTGGTGAAATCCTTCCGTGAACAAGGCGCCATGGCCTGGTACACCAGTATGGCGGACATCATCGCCTTTCGCGCGGCGCAGCAGGCGAACCTGGCACCCCTCATCCGCGCATCCGGGGCGAAGGTGGATTGAAGCACACGCCTTGCCGGTAGCGCCGCTCTTCTGCGACAAGGGTGGCAGTATTTTCTTGTCGGAACCCGTATGAAGTCGGCGCTGCCAGAAAACACGCACCCACCCAAAGGCGCCGAGCGCTTGGATGATTTCATGGTGCGCGCTGCCGCCGCCTATTATGCGGCGCGTGATCCGTTTCAGGATTTTACAACATCGCCTGAGATATCTCAGGTTTTCGGAGAATGCCTGGGACTTTGGGCTGCCGTGACATGGCAAGCCATGGGGCGGGCCGATCCAATTTTGTTGGTGGAATGCGGGCCAGGGCGCGGTAGCCTGATGGCGGATGCGCTGCGTGCGATTGCTGAAATGATGCCAGATTTTCGCGCCGCCTTGCGCGTGCATTTGGTGGAGACATCGCCACGTTTGCGCGAAGCACAAACGGCAAAGCTAGGTGCTGCTGCTGTTACATGGCATAAGAATGTGGCTGCATTGCCAGAAGCGCCGATGATCCTGCTGGCCAATGAATTTCTGGATGCTCTGCCAATTCGCCAATTCATTCGCCGAGGCGCTACATGGTGCGAACGCTTTGTTATGAACGGGAAATTTATCGAACTGCCCAGCAATGTCGGGTGGGGTCATGATGCACCGGAAGGTGCTGTGCGCGAGGTGAATGAGCCAGCACAGCATTTCGCAGCCTGGCTCGGTGCGCGGCTCGCCCGCCACGGCGGTGCTGCCTTGTTGATTGATTACGGACCGGCGGAAAGCGCTTTTGGCGACAGCCTGCAAGCCATGCGCGCGGGCCAGCCGGTTGATCCGCTGAGCGCAGCTGGTGAGGTGGACATCACCGCGCATGTGGATTTCGCGGCCTTTGCTGCTGCCGCGCGCGCCGCCGGCGCCATAGCGCATGGGCCACTGCCGCAAGGCGTTTTCCTGCAACGGCTTGGCTTCATGACACGCGCTGCCATGCTTGCCCGGCTTGATCCCGCCCGCGCCCAGGTGCAGCTTGCAGCTGCGCATAGGCTGACAGCGCCCGAAGCCATGGGCCGTCTGTTCAAGGCACTGGCTCTATGCGATTCAAGCTTGCCGTTACCCGCTGGATTCGAAACCGCATGAGTGCTGAATTCCTGACCGCCAATCCCTTGCAGCATCCGCGCCTGAGGCATGGTTTTTTCACGCGCAATGGCGGCGTTTCAACGGGCGCTTTCGCATCGCTGAATTGCTCGCTCTCCGGTAAGGATAACGCTGCCGCGGTGCGGGAGAATCGCGCGCGTGCGGCAGCGGCGCTTGGATTGCCGCATCAGGCGCTTTGCGTTCTCACGCAGGTGCATGGCAAGCGCGTGGTGGTCGCCAAAGCGGCCTGGCCGGAAGACCAACGCCCCGAAGCTGATGCTATAGCAACACGGCGCGAAGGTCTGGCGCTTGCCATCGTTACCGGTGATTGCGCGCCGGTGCTTTTGGCTGATCGCCAAGCCGGCGTGATCGGCGGCGCCCATGCTGGCTGGCGTGGCGCAGTACTGGGTGTTTTGGAAGAAACAGTTTTCGCCATGGAGGGGCTGGGGGCCGCACGACGCGACCTTATAGCGGTCGTCGGCCCCTGTATTCACCAGCCATCCTATGAAGTCGCCGCAGATTTGCGCGATGCCGTTCTGGCGCGTGATCCTGCCGATGGTCGGTTTTTCGCAACCGGCAAACGCCAAGGCCGCTGGCAATTTGACCTTCCAGGCTATTGCACAGCGCGGCTGGTAGCGCTTGGTGTTGCGGTCAGCGTCATGCCTCATGATACGCTGGCGGATGAGGCACGGTTTTTCAGCCATCGGCGCAATACGCTGGCTGGTGGCGGGCCAATCGGGCATCAATTATCGGCGATTGCGCTGACCGAGTGAAGCCGTCGCCAGTACAAGGGAACCTCCATGCATCAAGCCTTCATCCCCGCCATTTTCATGCGCGGTGGTTCCAGCAAGGGTGTGTTTTTCCACGCCCGTGATTTACCACAGGACCGCGCGCAACAGGATGCGATTTTTCTGGCAGTGCTGGGCAGCCCTGATCCCTATGGGCGGCAATTGGACGGCATGGGTGGTGGCATTTCCTCATTGTCCAAAGCTGTGATCATCGGCCCGCCGACGCAGCCCGATGCGGATGTCGATTATCTGTTCGCGCAAGTCGCGGTGGATAGGCCTGTGGTGGATTGGTCCAGCAATTGCGGAAATCTTTCCTCGGCCGTCGGCCCCTTTGCGGTGGATGAAGGGCTGGTGCGCGTCGCGGATGGTGAGGCGCTGGTACGCATTCATCAGGTGAACACCAAGCGCATTATCCATGCGCGTTTTCCGGTGCGCAGCGGCAAGGCGGTAACCGCTGGCGATTTCTCAATGGCGGGCGTTTCAGGTTCCGGCGCGCGCATCAGGCTCGATTTTTTGGCGCCGGGCGGCGGTGCTACTGGCCGCCTTCTGCCCACCGGCAATGCGCGCGATATGCTGCATCACGAAGGCCGCGCTTATGCCGTAAGCCTGATTGACGCTGCCAATGCCTGCGTTTTTCTGGATGCGCGCGATTTGGGCCTGACCGGCAGCGAAAGCCCCGATGCGGTTGAAGCCGACTCCGTGCGAATGGCATTGCTTGATGCGCTTCGGCGCAAGGCTGGCGTAATGATGGGGCTGGCCGCAACACCGGAGGAAGTTGGCCTTGCATTGCCAAAAATTGCCGTGGTCGCGGCACCTGCTGCCTATCGCGCCTTGGATGGTGTATGCCTTGGCGTTGACACGCATGATATCGCGGTCCGCATGATTTCCATGGAACGCGCCCATCGCGCCGTACCGCTGACCGGCGCCATGTGCCTCGGCGTCGCCAGCCGCATTTCGGGTAGCGTACCGCATCAATTGGCTCGGCCACTAGCACGGGCGGATGAAACGCGGGTCGCGAATCCTTCCGGCATTCTTTCAGTTGGTGCCGAAGTCCGTGAATGTGCCGCTGGCTGGCATGCGGAAAGTGCGGTCGTCTATCGCAGCGCGCGGCGCCTGATGCAGGGGGCGGTTGCAGTGCCTGCCGCGCTGGGTGATTAGGGCCACGATGCGCAAACCTACCTTCATTCTGCCGCGGTACTTGTGATACGCATGTGCATATCTGGGGGGCCGTTTGATCGCTTCCCCCTGGCAAAGGGCGCACCCTATACGCCGCCAGAGCGCACCAGCAATGATTTGGTTGCATTGCATGAAAGGCTCGGCGTGGATCGCGCCGTGATTGTGCAAACCACCGTCTATAAATCTGACAATCGCGCCATGCTGGATGGTATTGTGCAGAGCAATGGCCGCTGGCGAGGTGTGGCCCTGATTGATAAAAGCTTTGACGATGCCGCGTTTCGCGCCTTGCATGAAGGCGCCGTGCGCGGGGTGCGCTTTTGCTTTGTGAAGCATTTGGGCGGCGTGCCGGATTTGGCGCTGGTGCGGCGCACCGCGGCGCGCGTCGCGCCCATGGGTTGGCATTTTGTGCTGCATCTGGATGCCGGGAATGTTCCAGAATTCCTCGAGTTTTTTGGTGAATTCTCCCTGCCGGTGGTGGCGGATCATATGGGTCGCGTGCCGGTGCGCGATGGCCTGGACCAAGCCCCGTTTCGCCTTTTGCTGGAATTGCTGAAGCGCCCTAATTGGTGGGTGAAGGTATCCGGTGCGGAACGCATTTCCGAAACTGGCCTGCCCTTCGCGGATGCGATCCTCTTCGCACAACGGCTGATCGCCGCAGCGCCAGATGGGGTTCTATGGGGCACGGATTGGCCGCACCCCAATGTGCGCTGGGAGCCAGACGAGGCTGATCTGGTGGATTTGCTGCCGCGCTTCGCCGGTGCCGCCGCCTTCCAGCGGGTTCTGGTGGACAACCCCGCGCGGCTTTATGGATTCTCATGACTGTGACAGGAAAAGTGCAAGACCAGATGAACGGACCACTCGCGGGTATTCGGGTGCTCGATCTTTCCTCGGTGGTGGTGGGGCCGGTCTGCACCGGTGTTCTCGCAGAACATGGCGCTGAGGTGATCAAACTCGAAAGCCCCGGCGGCGATTTGCTGCGCCAGCTTGCCGGCAGGGGGCGTTCGCCAGGCATGAACGGCAAATTCCTCAATTTCAATCGCGGCAAGAAATCGATTGCCCTTGATCTGAAGGCGCCGGCTGGGCTTGCCGTGCTCAAGCGCTTGGCGGCGACGGTGGATGTTTTTGTGAGCAATATCCGCCCAGATGCGCAAGCACGGCTTGGCGTGGATGCCGCAAGCCTTCATGCGATCGCGCCGCGCCTGATCCATTGCGCCATTACGGGGTTTGGCTCAGGCGGGCCCTATGCCGGCAGGCCAGCCTATGACACGGTAATCCAAGGCGCTGCCGGTGTGGCGGGCTGTTTTGAAGCCTCCACCGGGGAGCCGCGCTATGTGCCGATACTGGTCGCAGATCATACGGTTGGGCTGATTGCCGCGCAGACGATTGGCTTCGCGCTCTACCGACGCGAGAAAACCGGTGCGGGTGAGGCGATTGAAGTGCCCATGTTCGAAAACATGGCGGCCTATGTGATGATGGAACACCTGGGCGCCATGTCCTTCCGCCCCGCGCTTGGCCCGCCTGGGGATCACCGGGTGCGCAGCCCCGATGCCCGGCCCTTGCCAACTTCTGATGGCTATATCTGCATCTCCGCCAATACGGATACGCAGGCGCATGCGTTTTTTGATGCAATTGGCCGACCTGAATTGAAGACTGATCCGCGCTTCGTCACCATCGCTGGCCGCACCGCCAATACGCGCGATTACTTCGCCATTCGCGCTGGCGGGTTGAAGGGCAAGACCTCAGCGGAATGGCTTAAGATTTTTGATCGGCTTGATGTGCCAGCCTCTCCCTATAATACTATTGCGGGATTATTGGATGATCCGCATTTGCGTGTGGTCGGCATGGTGCAGGAAGAAGAACACCCGACCGAAGGTGCAACTTACGCCATCGGCCGACCCAATCGTTTTTCCGGCGGCAATGCGCCACCGGGCCGGCCAGCGCCGCGGCTTGCGCAGGATGGCGCGGCGCTATTGGCCGCTGCCGGCATGACCGAAACTGAGATCAACACACTCATACGCGATGGCGTTTTGCTCGAAGCGCCCCGATGAAAAACCAAGGAAACACCCATGACCCGTCCCTTTGAAGGCATCCGCATCGTTGACGCGACCCATGTGCTGGCCGGGCCCTTTGCGGCCTATCAACTTGGCCTGCTAGGGGCGGATGTGATCAAGATCGAACACCCTGAAGACCCGGATCAAAGCCGCGTAAGTGGCGGCGACTGGGATCTCAATCGTGCTGGCATGGGCAGCTATTACCTGACGCAGGGATCGAACAAGCGCAGCATGACGCTTGATCTGAAGCAGGAAAAAGCGCGCGAGGTTTTTCGCAAGCTTATCGTGGGCGCTGATGTGCTGGTAGAGAATTTCCGCCCTGGCGCCTTCGCGGCTTTGGACTTGGGCTATGAGGATTTGCTGAAACTCAATCCACGCCTGATTTATTGTTCGATCTCGGCCTTTGGTCATAGCGGGCCGCGCGGAGAACAGACTGCTTATGATCACGTTATCCAAGCCACGTCTGGCATCATGTCCTGCACCGGTACGCCAGAGGTGAACCCGATCAAATTTGGCGCACCGGCGATTGATTACGCAACCGGCACCATGGGGGCTTTCGCGCTATCAGCGGCGCTGTTCCAACGTGAAAAAACCGGACGCGGTCAGCATATTGATCTTGCCATGTTGGATGTCGCGATGATGATGATGGCAAGTCATGTCACATCCTATGCGCGCAGCGGCAAGCCCGCACGCCCGCGCGGCAATGACCATGAATACGCAACGAATAGCTGCTATGGAACGGCCGATGGGCTGGTGATGATTGGCGCCAGCAATCTCCGCCAACAAAAGCGGCTATGGAACGCGTTGGGGCGACCCGATATGGCGAAGGACAGCAATGAAGCGCGCCATGCTGACCGAGCGCATGAAGCCGCGACGCTGGCCGAATTATTGAAAGCCAAGACTGCCGCCGAATGGGAAAGCTATTTGCAGGCGCGCCATGTGCCGGCTGCACGCGTGCGCAATCTAGCGGAGTCGCTTGCCGATCCACAAATCAAGGGGCGGGGCGTGGTGCATCATTTTGAAGGCGCACCAGGTGTGACGGGATCTTTCTCTGTCCCCGTCGCCGCTTTTGGCTTTGCGCATGGCGGGCCGCGCGTGGATACGCCGCCGCCGATTTTGGGGCGCGACAATGATACCATCCTGGCCGAGCTTGGCTATGATGATACTGCGCGCGCCAAGCTCCGCGCTACTGGCGCGATTTGAAACTGGGGGAAAACATGATCCAATTTACCTTCGACTACATCCATTTGCGCAGCCCCGATCCGGAAGCCACAGCGGTTTTTTATGAACGCATGTTCGGCGCCGAGGTACTGCGTTCCACGCAGCAGAGCGAACCGCGCGTGGATATTGGGCTTGGCGGGCAGATCAATGTCATTGCACCCATCAAGGGCGAGAACGTGGCGCCGCCGCCCAGCATGCCTTATCACGGGTTGGAACATATCGGCCTTGCCGTGACAGGGCCTGATCAGGTGGTGGCGGAATTGAAGGCAAAGGGCGCCGATTTCACCATGGAACCAACTGCGATCTGCCCCGGCATTCGCATTTGTTTTCTGCGCGGGCTGGAAAATATCGCGATTGAACAACTGGAACGCAGCACCTGAGCGTTCTTGTCATTGGCGCCGGCCCCGCCGGCTTGATGGCTGCGGAAGCCGCAGCGCAGGCAGGTGCCGCGGTGGTGGTAGCGGATCATATGCCATCGCCCGCGCGCAAGCTGCTGATTGCCGGGCGAGGCGGTCTTAACCTGACACATTCGGAAATGCTGCCTGCTTTTCTGAAGCGCTACGCAACAGCTGAAGCGCATCTTACCCCCCATATCCGCGTCTTCCCGCCTGAAGCACTGATCGCCTGGGCCGCGGGGCTTGGTCAGGCTTGCTTCATTGGCTCCTCGGGCCGCGTTTTTCCGCGTGCCATGAGGGCATCGCCTTTGCTGCGTGCCTGGATGGCGCGACTATCCGCATTTGGTGTGCAACTACTCACGCGCCATCGCTGGCTTGGCTTTGCAGCGGATGGCGCCGCGCGTTTCGCGACACTGGGTGGCGAAACGCAGATCAAGGCTACAGCGATCGTGCTGGCACTCGGTGGCGCTTCCTGGCCGCGGCTTGGATCAGATGGCGCCTGGCCCGCGCTTCTGCCCGGCGTCGCGACGCGCCCCTTCGCGCCTTCCAATATGGGCTTTGCCATTTCCTGGTCTGATCATCTGCGCGTGCGTTTTGCCGGCACGCCGCTCAAGCGCATTGCGCTTTCCTTTGGCGGCATCACACAACGTGGCGAGGCCATGATAACCGAGGCCGGCATTGAAGGCGGCGCGGTCTATGCCTTGAGTGCCAGCATTCGCGAGGCTTTGAAACAGCATCCCAACGCCACTGTGCACCTCGATCTCTGGCCCGATCTTGATTTAGCTGATCTTGCAGCGAAGTTGGCGGGGCGGCGCGGTAGCCTTTCGCTCTCCAATCATTTGCGGCGCAATGCGGGGTTGCCGCCGATTGGGATTGCGCTGGTCCAGGAAGCGCTAAAATCCAGCGTCGCAACACCGGACCTTGCCGGCCTGATCAAGGCGCTGCCACTGGGGGTGACGGGCGCCTTCCCAATCGCGCGCGCGATAAGCTCGGCCGGCGGGCTTTCCTGGACGGAATTGGATGAAAACCTGATGCTGCGCCGCTTGCCGGGCGTCTTTGCCTGTGGCGAAATGCTGGATTGGGAAGCACCGACGGGTGGCTATCTGCTGCAAGCCTGTTTCAGCACGGGCCGCGCTGCTGGCTTGGCGGCTGCGCGTTTGGAGGTTCTTCAATCTTAATAACAGGGGATGACCATGGCGGAATTTGATCTGGTGGTACGCGGCGGAGAGGTTGCGACTGGTTTCGGCACCACGCGCTGCGACGTCGGCGTGAAGGATGGGCGCATTGTGGCGCTTGGCGAAAAGCTTGCCGATGGCGCCCGCGTGGTGGATGCCGCCGGCACGCTGGTGCTGCCCGGCGGCGTGGATAGCCATTGCCATATCGAAGAACCTTCGCGCGGTGGCTATGCCAGCACTGGCTTGGCCGAACCGCCGTTGACAGTGAATGAGGAAAGCTTCGCCACCGCGTCCAACTCTGCATTTGCGGGCGGCACGACCTCGGTTGTTTGTTTCATTCCGCAATGGAAGGGCTATGGCGTCTGGGAACGCTATACGGATTATCGCGCCCGCGCCGCGCGTGGCATGATTGACCATTCCTTCCACCAGATCATCAGCGATCCAACAGAGACCGTGATGGATAAGGAAGTGCCGCGCCTGGTGGCGGAAGGGGTGCGCAGCCTCAAGGTTTTTCTCACTTATGAACCGCTCCATTTGAATGATGCGCAATATCTGCGCGTTCTGACGAAGGCACGCACGCTAGGTTGTTTAGTGACAGTGCATTGCGAGAATTATGAGGCGATCAATTGGCGCACGCATGAATTGCTGAAGCATGGCATGACTGCGCCGAAATACCATGCCTGGGCGCGCCCGCCGGTGGTCGAGCGTGAAGCAACGCATCGCGCAATTGCGCTTGCAGAATTAGTGGATCAGCCGATTCAGATCTTTCATGTCTCCTGCGAAGAAGCCGCCGAGGAAATCGCGCGTGCCCAGGCGCGTGGCGTGAAGGTATGGGGCGAGACCTGCCCGCAATATGTCAATCTGACCGCCGCCGATATGGATCGCCCCGGTTTTGAGGGCGCGAAATTCATGTGCAGCCCAGCACCGCGTAGCCGTACGGAACATGAACGTTTGTGGGAAATGATCCGGCGCGGCACGCTTGATGTGATTTCATCAGATCATTGCGCCTTTTCCTTCGAAGGTGACCGTGGCAAGCGGCAGAATGGTCCGGATGCCGTGTTCCGCGATATCCCGAATGGTATTCCAGGCTTTACCGCGCGCCTGCCGATTATTTTCAGCGAGGGTGTTTCCAAGGGCCGCATCACCCTGGATGAATTCGTGCGCCTTACGAGCACCAATCCGGCGCGGCTGATGGGGCTGGCGCCGCGCAAGGGCGCCATTGCCATTGGTGCAGATGCGGATTTGGCGCTGTGGGATCCGAAGAAGAAAGTCACCATCACCAATGCGCTGATGCAGCACGCGATTGACTACACCCCCTATGAGGGGATGGAGGTCACGGGCTGGCCGGTCATGACCATTCGTCGTGGTGAGGTGGTGATGCGTGATGGCAAGGTGCAGGCAGAACCCGGCACCGGGCACTTTCTGCCGCGTGGGCCTTACGCCATGATCAAGCCGCGCGGCATGACGCCCGACGGGTTCGATCCGGCGCCGGCGCCGGCAGCCTAAGGCGCGCCTTGCACCCGCGCTGCCCCGTGCCCATCTCTGGCTCATGGCAGGCAGCCTCATCATCCGCCCCAATCCCGCTGATCCGCACCTGACGCGCCGTGTCACGGGGCGCGACCATACGGGTGTCGCGATTGAAGCCAGTGTCACGGTGGAACGCCCGCTCACGCTTTTTCTGAATGGTCAGGAAATCGTGACCATGATGACCATCGGTGATCGGCCAGAGGATTTGGCGCTCGGCTATCTGCTCAATCAGGGCATGCTGCATACCGATGATAACGTCATTGGCGTTGATTATGATGGTGATCTGGCTGTCGTGATTGTGCGCACGGCGCGGCGGACAGATTATGAGGAGAAACTTCGTAAGAAAACCCTCACCTCCGGCTGCGCCCAGGGCACGGCCTTTGGAGATTTGATGGAAGGTTTTGCGGAGGCAATATTGCCACGCGCGGAACTCCGCACGTCTTGGCTGTATCGCCTGCTGCATCGGATCAATTCGCTGCCAACACTTTATCTGGAAGCCGGTGCCATTCATGGCTGCGCGCTCTGCCGGCAGGATGAACCACTGGTCTACATGGAAGATGTAGGGCGCCATAATGCGGTGGATAAGATCGCGGGCTGGATGTTCCGCAACAAGGAAGCACCTGGCGACAAGATTTTTTACACCACCGGGCGCCTGACATCTGAGATGGTGATTAAGACCGTGCGTATGGGCATTCCCATTCTGGTGTCCCGTTCCGGCTTTACTGCCTGGGGCGTGGAACTGGCGCGCGAAGCGGGCGTGATGCTGATCGGGCGCTGCAAGGGCAAGCGCTTTGTCGCACTCGCGGGCGAGGATCGCATCATTTTCGATGCTGATCTCCGTTACGTCGAAGAAGAAAGTGCCAAGCATTGGCGGAAGAATAGCGCGGATGCGGAACGCGATGGCGGCTGAAACCCTGGGCCTGGTGCTGGCGGGCGGGCTCGCGCGGCGTATGGGGGGCGGGGATAAGCCGCTGCGCCTGCTTGGTGGGCGGCCCTTGCTGGATCATGTGCTGGCGCGCATCGCCCCGCAGGTCGCGGCCATGGTGCTGAATGCCAATGGTGATCCGGCGCGCTTTGCTGGTTTTGGCCTGCCCGTGGTGGCGGACTCGTTGCCGGATCACCCTGGGCCGCTTGCGGGGATTCTGGCCGGGCTCGATTGGGCGGCAGAGCATCGGCCTGATCTGGCCTGGGTTGCCTCGGTGCCCGGAGATTGTCCCTTCATCCCGGCGGATTTCGTGGCGCGGTTGCATGCCGCGCGGGAAGCGGCGGGGGTGCCGATGGCCGCGGCATCTTCGGGCGGGCAAAGCCATCCGCCGGCTGCACTTTGGCCTGTCGCCTTGCGCGGCGCATTGCGCGCCGCGCTTTTGGTCGGGGAGCGCAAGATAGACCGTTGGACCGCGCATTTCGGCTGTGCCGAGGCCGCCTGGCCCGCCACGCCCCATGATCCCTTCTTCAACGCCAATGCGCCCGAGGATTTGGCGGAGGCCGAGGAAATCTTGCAAAAAAACCCTTTGCAGGTCATAGGTGCCTGAAAGCTAAGCTCCGGGGAGATCAGCAATGAACGGCATTATCGGCGGCGTTTGCATCGCCATCATCATCGCCATTGGTGCGGCCCTTTATCTTGACCGCAATGTCCAGCAAACCGCGGACGTCGCTTTCGCTACCACTGGCGTCCGGCTGTAATGTTCCGGCGCGGCGCCTTGGTCGCCGCCCTGGCGCTGGCTGCCTGCGCCAAAACACCAGCACCCGCGCCAGCCACAGCTTGAGCGCCGCGCGCGGCGTCAAGCCCGGCGCCGACGCCTTCTAATCTGCCCAACACTGGCGAGGCCGGGACGGAACGCGCCATGTCCACGCTGCAACAGCATTTGGACCAGGACCGCGCAAATGAACGGCTTGAAGCGCTGGACCCGGAAGCGCCGCGCGGCGATATGTCGCCGCTCCTTACCCCTTACGAGATCGGCGGCAATACGCGGTTGCCGACGCGGCGTTAGGTTTTGCTTTCGTCCCGCTTCGCCCGCTCCGCCTCGCGCAAATAATCCTCAGTCGTTTTTGTCACCGGCCTTGGCGCGCCGGCGTAAGGATCAATCCCGCCATTGGTCGCTTCCAGCACGCGGCAATCCTCACATAATTCCAGCAAAGCCTGCCGCGCCGGGTCGGCGAACATCCAATGCGCCGCAAGCTTCCCCTTCACCCGCGCGATGGAAGCCTTGGTGCCGAACAGCTTATTGCAACGCGGGCAGGCGGCGGGTTCTTCGGCCTTCACCACCTGGGCCTGCGCCGCCTGGGGTGCTAAATTCAGGCGCGGTTCCAGCGTAATCACCCGCTCAGGGCAGGTCGCGGCGCATAGCCCGCATTGCACGCAGGCATCTTCCAAAAAGCGCAATTCCGGCCGGTCAGGATTAGCGGTGAAGGCGCTGGTCGGGCAAACACTCGTGCAGGCAAGGCAGAGCGTACAGCCCGCCTGTTCCACCCGCGCCAGGCCAAAGGGCGCTTTTTCCGGCAGCGCGACCATTGCCGCCTGAGCCCGCGCCGCTTCGCGCAAGGCGCGGAAGCTCTGCTGCGCCATCTCCCGCGGACTGCCCAGCGCCTCGAACCGTGACGGGGCAAAGCCAAACGCTATGCGGGGCAGGGCGGCCAAAGCCTCGCCCATTGAGAAGGGATCATCCGTTTCCAGCAGTGCCGCGCGCGGGGCGTGGCCGTCAAGCCCAAGCCCTTCCAGCACTGCCGCCGTGTAATCAATGTTCCGCAAAACACCTTCTACGCCATGCCCGCGCCGCGCGGGTGCCAGCAGCCGCACCGCTGCCGCGCCCCAGGCAAAGGCGCCGGCGAATACCGCCAAATCAAGCGATAAAACCTCATTCACGCGCAGCGGCAGCACGCGTGCCGGCAAGCCATCGCCATGCCGGGCAAGCGCATCAATCAACGCCTCGCCATGGGCTTCATCATGGAACAGCACCACCGGCGCCTCGCCGCCCGCATCGGCATAGATCAGCAGCAAGCGCCGGAGCCTGCGCAGCAGCGCCTGCGTCGGCGGCAGCGCATAGGTCGCGGCACCTGTTGGGCACACGGCGGCACAGGCGCCGCAGCCCGCGCAAATCTCCGCACTGATCACCACCTGGTCCTTGAGTGGACCGATGCCCGGCGTAATCGCCCCGGCCGGGCAAAGATCCAGGCAGCGCCGGCAGCCTTCGCGCTTGTTGCGCGCATGGGCGCAGAGCTTGCCATCAAAACTGACAAAACGCGGCTTGTCGAAACTGCCGACCAACTCGCCCGCTGCGACGATCGCGCGTTCCAAAGCGGCGCCGTCGGCGGGATCGGCGCGCAGATACCCCTGCCGCACCTCATGCGCCGGGAATAGCGGTACGGCGCCGGTCAGGTCCAGGATGATATCCGCCCGGCTGATCGCGCCATCCTTGCCCTTGCCCCAGACATAGCCGGCGCGGGAAGAAGGGCTCGGCGCCGCCGCGCCATCCACGGTCACTTCGAATGAGCCAAGATAACCGCTTGCCGAGCGCGCCCGCCCGCGCATCACCGGAAAGGCCGCCTGACGCGGCGGCGCCACCGGCACATCCCCGCTCAGCAGCACGGTGATGTCGAGCTTTTCCTGCAAGCGAGCAGCGGCGGCGATGGCTACCTCATCCCGGCCCAGCACCAGGGCGATGCCATTGCTTTCCAGGCTGACCAGGGGGATTTCCGGCATGGGCTCGGCGGCGGCGGCGATGAGCGCTGCCATTTTCGGCCCGGCCTGCTTGCCCTCAGCCGACCAGCCGGCGGTCTCACGGATATTGACGAAGATCGGGGTGGCGGCGCCAGCGGCCTCGGCTTCCTGGGCGAAAAGCGGCGCCTGGGCGGTGCAGGCAATGGAGAGTGGTCGGCCAGTGGCGAGTGCAGCTTCAAAGCGGTCAAGCTGTGCCAGGCAAAGCTGCTCGGCGCCGCGGATTTCAACGCCGGCGCCGCAACCGCGCGCGAGCGCCTTGCCATCCAGCAGCATGGTATCTTCGCAGCTGCACACCAGGGCGATGCGCCCCTTTTCCCCTGACATGATTGTTTCCCCTACCCCCGGCTGTGAAGTCGGCCGCGCGCGGCATATATGACACATAAGTCATGCTGACGAGGGATGAAGCCAGAGGTGGTCGAGGATTTACCCGCATTGCCGAGCGTCTTCACGCCAATCATCGCGCTGCGCGAGGGCGGCGATGCGCTGCGCCATGCGTGTGCGCTGGCCCCGGAAAAGGGCGCGGGCACGCTGGTATGGGTGCGGTCCTGGGCGCGGGCGGAAGCTGCCCTGGTGCTGGAACCGGAAGAAGCCTTGCCCGCGGCGCGGCTTGCCTTGCATGCCGCCAGCATCGCTCTGGCGGATGCACTCGGCGCCTATGGCCCGCCCGATATTCCGCTGATTTTTGAATGGCCCAATACGCTCCGCTTGAATGGCGCTGTGGTCGGGCAGACCCGGCTTGGCCTGCCCCCTGGCCTTGCACCGGATGCCACGCCGCCTTGGCTCGTGGTCGGGATGGAGCTGCGCTTCGCCGAATATGCCGATGGCGAACCGGGCGAAAGACCGGACCGGACCTCCTTACTTGGCGAAGGCTATGATGATATAACGCCTACTTTGTTGGTCGCTGCCTGGGCGCGGCATTTCATGGCGACGGTCGCAGATTGGCAGGCGCGCGGGGTGAAGACGCTGGCGGAACGCTACCTCGCGCGGCTTGATCCCAAGCTTGGCGCCGGCGCCCGGCGCGGCATTGTGCCCGCCAGCGGCGACCTGGTGCTGGAAGGCGGGGCAGGGCACGAAACCCTATCGCTCGCGGAGGCTTTGGCATGACCCGGTTGCCCCGCACCATCCGGCTTGATGCCTCAGACACCGTGATTTTTGACCAGGCCGCCCTGCGCGGCGAATGGGCCGTGCCCGGTGGGTTTTGCTTCTGGGATGAAGACCCCGCGCAAATGTCCGGCAAGCGCCGGCAAGCCTTTCGCGGCGGCTTCCTTGGCCTTGGCAGCTTTGGCTGGGCCACCTTGGTGGAGGTCGCAGAAGCCAGCGCTGTCGAGTGTGAGGCCGCGCTCGCCGCGCTTGCCGCGCATATCCATCTGGTCCATGGCGCGCCGGATGAGGCAGCGGCGCGCGCCGCTGCCAAGGAGGAATTGGCCTTTGCCGAACAGCTTTGTGATCACCCGCCCGGCACGGTGCTCGCCTTGACGCGCAGCATCGAAGGCGGCGAGCAGCGCGAACGCTTCCGCACGCTGCATCTGCGCGCGGAACAGTATCGCCGTTTTGAGAGCCTGCCGGTTTTCGCGAGTGTGGAGACCCATGGCGAGGAGGATGACGAACCCATCCTCCGCCCCGATCTGACAAAAATCGGCAAGCGCGACGCATGAGTGCCATTCTCTCCCCCGGCGATTTCTGGGTCGCGTCAGGGCATCATCTGTGTGAGGCCGCGCCGCATGGCCGGCTGCACGCGACTGCGGATTTGTGGCGCGCCTTCCTCGCCCGCACGGAATTGGTGCCACCGGAGGAAGCCTGCGCGGCGGAAGTGGCGCTGCATGCAGCCCTTCTGGCAGAACCCGAACAGGCAGTAGATGCCGCGCGCATTACTGCTCTTGCCGATGCCGACGCGCAGGAAAATTGGCGGCATTTTTTGGGGTTTCGCGATCGTGTGGCTGCCGCGCCAAGCCTGGAAGAAGCCTGGCTTGCACTGTATCGCGGTGACGTTGGCGGCATCCCGCCGATTTTTCTGCAAATGCTGACGCATCTGGTGGCCCGCGCGGCGATGGAGGGTGAAGGCAATCCCTTCGCACTCCGTGCCGCTGAGGTTTTCTATCGCCCGCAACGCGCCGCTATCAATCAGGGGTCACTGCTACTGGCGGATGAGGAAGTGCTGGACATGCGGGGCCGCGATGGCGGGTTTGGTGCGCTTGGCCAATTGCTGGTCGAAGCGGGCGCGCCGCCGCGCGAAGTTGAAATTGATGTGCTGTACGACATCAATGCCCATCTCTATCACGGGCGCTCGGATGCGCACGATTTTGCGCTGGATATCGCCGAGGGTCGCCCCGGCCAGCAGGGGCTGGCGCGCGCGATGGCGCGCTTCATCCGACATTTGTTCGGAGAGGAAGTGACAATCCGCGCCGTGCCCACCATCGAAGATCGTGATTGGCGCTGGCATATTGGCCTCGATACGGAAGCGACTGCAATCACCAATGATCTTTGGCAGGGCAAGAAGGTGGTGCAGGCGCGGCTGGCGCGCATTCTGTGGCTCGGCGCTTTGGAATTCACCAATCCCGCGCGCGTGCTGCCGCGCGTCGCCGGCAAGCCGATTTATTTGGCACTTGCCATGGATGCGGCCAATCGGCTGCGCATGAAACCGCAAAACCTGGTGGCTGGTCTGCCGCTACTCCCACCGGAGAAGGGCGCATGAGGCTGATCATCCCCGGCACGGTGACAATCCCCGTGGGTGTCTTGGTGGAACGCCGCCCCGGTGTCACGAAATGGGCCGAATTCGCCTGGCGCTCGGTGGAAGTTTTGGAAGACGCGCCAAGCCTGCCGGCCTGGACGCTGATGCGCGAAGAAGCCGGGCGCAGCCTGTTCTTTGCCGGCAATGCCGAAGTGACGTTGCACCCGACCGATACCGATAATTATAAACACAATTTGGAAAGCTCCCACCCCAGCATCTGGGTCGTGCTGCGCCCGGTTGAGGCAGCGCCTGGCTTCGCCCTGCAACGCGTGACGGTGGATGCCGGTGAGGCACATCTTTATGCCGATTCGGGTTCTGACCTGATGGAGGCGGTGCCAATCCCCCCCGGCATCCGCGCCGCGCTGGAAGCCTTTGTGGCAGAACACCATCGCGACCGCGGCTTTCATAAACGCAAGCGCGACAAGGCAGAGCTTGATGGGCTTGGCCGCCGTGGCCGGGTGGATGGCCCATGAGCGAGGAGAATGAGGGCTTCCTCGCCCGCTGGTCGCGCCGCAAGCGCGCCGTGGTGGAAGGCCTCGCGCCAGAGGAACTCACTCTGCCCGCGCCGCGTGAAGCCAAGCCCGAGGCCCCGCCCGCCGAGCCTGATGACGATTTCGACCTGAACAGCTTGCCGCCGATTGATAGCCTGACGATTGAGAGCGATTTCAAGGCGTTCCTGCACCGCAAGGTGCCCCTGGAACTTCGCAGCGCTGCCTTGCGCCGCGCCTGGAGCCTTGATCCCGCCATCCGGGATTTCATCGGCCCGGCGGATTACGCCTGGGATTTCAATGCGCCCGATGGCGTGCCGGGCTTTGCGCTGGAACTGGGAGGCGACGCGATGAAGCTGCTGTCCCATGCGCTTGGCCTGGATGCGCCGGCGCCCAAGTCAGCAGCGGAGGCCCCGGACGAAGCGGCAGCCACGGCAGAGGCGCCAGCGCCGGAAGCGCTGCCCGAGCCCCCAAGCCTTGCCATTGCCGAGGCCGCACCCGAGGTCGAAGCGCCGTCCGACGCGCCCCTGGACCGCCGCCGCCGCCATGGTGGCGCCTTGCCCGTATAAACTCATTTGGACCGTTTTGGCGTGAACTTGGCGTTTTTTTGGACCGCATATTGCCTTTTGGTGTAGTTTCAGAGTACAACGATCAGGATAACTGATTGCGTCTGATTTCCTGCGCAGTAAAACAACCTCGGATCAGCACTGAAGTGTTTTTTTTGGTGAGCAGGCGGCAGATCCATAACAGGTTTTCATTGAGACATGAGGAGGCAGTGGCCGTATGCGGCCCATGATGCAGCAATCACAGGCAACAGATGGCATGGCCACGGAAAGGGCGCGGCTTTTCGCGCTGCTGGGGCGTTTACTGATTGCCGCGCCGGATGCGCATTTGCTGCGAGCCCTTGCCGCCCTATCGGGTGATGCCTCGCCGCTTGGCAAATGCTATCGCGCGCTTGCTGCCGCTGCCGCTGCCACCGATGCCTTGCGCGTTGAGCGTGAATTCCACGAGTTGTTCATTGGCCTCGGACGCGGCGAATTGCTGCCCTTCGCTTCTTATTACATCACAGGCTTTTTGCATGAACGCCCGCTTGCAGATTTGCGCGTCGACCTGGCGCGGCTTGGCATTGAACGCGCTGATGGCGTGGCCGAGCCCGAGGATCACATCGCGTCCGAATGCGAAAGCTTCGCCGGGTTGCTTTCCGGCGTATTCCCATTCCCAGGCGGTGCCGTGGCGGCTGAGGCGTTTTTTGCCCGCCACCTCCGCCCCTGGGCGGGGCGCTTTTTTGCAGATCTGGAAGCGGCGGAAGCCGCAGATTTTTACTGCGCCGTTGGCGCGCTGGGCCGCATGGCCGTTGAAGTTGAATTGGCGGCGCAGGAACTGCCCGTCTGATATTTTCTGTTGGGAGGCATGGATATGAGTGCTGATGACAACCGAATGGCGCAACGCCGCGGCTTTCTGAAGACCCTGGGCCTCGCTGGCGGTGCCGCGGTGGCGACAACGGCGGTGGAAGCCTCAGCGCCACTCCGCGCTGATGCCGTGCCGGCAGGGACCGCGCGGCGGGAAGGCCAGGCGGATCGGCTGAAGGCCCGCTATCAGGCTAATAGCGCACATGTTCAGGCGTTTTACCGCACCAATCGTTCTGACGATAAGTAAGAAGGGAAAAACCCATGCTGATCAAACGCACTGATGGCAAGGCCGCGAAGCAGCGCCTTGCGTCCGCCTATCAGGGGCTTTCTGCCGGCGGGCTCGACCGTCGCGCCTTTTTGCGTCATGCCGGGCTTGGCGGGGCGGGGCTGGCGGCGCTTGGCGCCATTCCGCTTTCCACCATGCGTCCCGCCGAAGCGGGGCCGATGGATCACACGAAGCCCGTGCAGCACGTAAAAAATATCTGCACGCATTGTTCGGTCGGCTGCACTGTGATTGCCGAGGTGCAGAATGGCGTTTGGGTCGGGCAGGAACCGGCTTGGGAATCGCCGATCAATCGCGGCACGCATTGCGCCAAGGGCGCTTCGGTGCGCGAATTGGTGCATGGCGACCGGCGCCTGAAATACCCGATGAAGCTGGTAAATGGCCAATGGGAGCGCATGTCCTGGGACAATGCGATGATCGAGATTGGCGACAAGCTGATGGAAACCCGGCAGAAAAGCGGCCCGGATTCGACCTTCTGGCTGGGCAGCGCCAAATTCTCCAATGAAGGCGCTTATCTCTATAGAAAATTCGCGGCCTTCTGGGGCACCAATAATGTGGACCACCAGGCGCGCATTTGCCATTCCACGACCGTAGCCGGTGTTGCCAATACCTGGGGTTATGGCGCGCAGACCAATTCCTACAATGATATCCGCAATTCCAAAACCATGATCATAATGGGCGGCAATCCGGCGGAAGCGCATCCGGTCAGCCTGCAGCATGTACTGTCCGGCAAGGAACAGAACCGCGCCAATCTGATTGTGATTGACCCGCGCTTCACCCGTACCGCCGCGCATGCCACTGAGTATGTGCGCATCCGTCCGGGTACCGATATCCCCATCATCTGGGGCATGCTGCACCATATCTTCGCCAATGGCTGGGAAGACAAGGAATTCATCCACCAGCGAGTGCATGGCATGGATGAGATCCGCGCCGAATGCGCGAAATGGACGCCCGCCGAAGTTGAACGTGTTTCCGGCGTGCCGGGCGCGCAGCTCCGCAAGGTGGCGGAAATGTTCGCAACGCAAAAGCCAGCGACGCTGATCTGGTGCATGGGGGCGACGCAGAAAACCGTTGGCACCGCCAATGTGCGCGCCTTCTCGATCCTGCTACTCGCGACCGGCAATGTCGGGTCTGATGGTACGGGGGCGAATATCTTCCGCGGCCATTGCAATGTGCAGGGGGCGACGGATTTCGGGCTCGATGTCACCACGCTGCCGGCCTATTACGGGCTTGATGAAAATGCCTGGCGGCATTGGTCACGCGTTTGGAATGTGCCCTATGAAAGCATGGTCGCGCGCTTCGACAGCCCAGCCATTATGGGCACGCCCGGCATTCCGACGACGCGCTATTTCGATGCGGTGACCCTGCCCAAGGATCAGGTGCAGCAGCGCGACAATCTGAAGGCTATGGTGGTGTTTGGCCATGGCGGCAATACTGTCACGCGCATGCCTGAGGCTGTGAAAGGGCTTGAGGCGCTTGATCTGCTCGTGGTGGCCGACCCGCATCCAACGACCTTCGCGGTGCTCGCCAATCGGCGCAATAATACCTACTTGCTGCCCATCGCCACGCAGTTTGAATGCGCGGGCAGCCGCACGGCGTCCAATCGTTCCGTCCAATGGGGCGATCAAGTGGTGAAGCCGATTTTCGAGAGCAAGAATGATTATGAGGTGCTCTATCGCCTTGCAGGTGCTCTCGATAAGGCCGCCGAAAAGCGCAATATGCCGGTCCGGTTCCAGGCCGATTTATTCAAATCCATTGAGGTGAAGGGTCAGGAGCCAGTACCCGAGAGCATCCTCAGGGAAATCAATCGCGGCGCGATCAGCACTGGCTATACCGGCCAGTCGCCGGAGCGGCTTAAGGCGCATATGGCCAATCAGGACAAGTTCGATCTGGTGACGCTGCGCGCTAAGCCGGATGCGCCGGCCGAAATCAAGGACGATTTCTATGGCCTGCCTTGGCCCTGCTGGGGCACGGCAGAAATGCGCCATCCGGGCACGCATATCCTCTACAATACCAACCTGCACGTGAAGGAAGGCGGCGGCACCTTCCGTGCGCGCTTTGGCGTGGAACGCAACGGCGTTTCGCTGCTTGCGCAGGGTTCTTATTCCAAGGGCTCGGAAATCACCGATGGCTATCCGGAATTTACCACCGCGGTGATGCAGCGCCTTGGCTGGGACGCTGAATATACGGATGCCGAGCGTGCTTCATTGGCGCGTCAGGGGGGCACCGCTTCTTGGGCGACCGATCTGTCCATGGGGATCATTCGCATCACCATGAATCACGGCGTGATGGCTTACGGCAATGCCAAGGCGCGCGCTGTCGCCTGGAACCTGCCTGATCCCGTGCCGGTGCATCGTGAGCCGATCTATACGCCACGCACCGATCTGATCGCGCAATACCCAACCCTGCCGGATCGGCGCGGCTTCCGTCTGCCGCATCTGGGGCAGACGATGCAGAACCGTTCGCATCAGGTGGCGAAGGATTTCCCGATCATCCTGTCTTCCGGGCGCCTGGTTGAATATGAAGGCGGCGGCGAAGAAACGCGGTCCAACAAATGGCTCGCGGAATTGCAGCAGGATATGTTTGTGGAAATCAACCCGCGTGATGCTGCCGCGCGCAATATCCGCGATGGCGCCTGGGTGCTGGTCTCCGGCCCGGAAATGCCGGCGGGCAAGGCAACGCGCATGAAGGCCCTGGTGACGGAACGTGTGGGGCAGGGCGTTGCCTGGATGCCCTTCCACTTCGCCGGCTGGTTCATGCAGGAAGACCAAAGACGCAAATATCCGCAAGGCACGGACCCGATTGTGCTTGGCGAAAGCGTCAATGCAGTAACCACCTATGGCTATGACCCGGTGACCTTCATGCAGGAAACCAAGGTCACGCTTTGTCAGATCCGCGCGGCATAAAGGGGGGCAAGAACAATGGCTCGTATGAAATTCCTGTTGGACGCGGAACGCTGCATCGAATGCAATGCCTGCGTCACCGCCTGCAAAAACGAACATGAAGTGCCTTGGGGCATCAATCGTCGCCGTGTGGTAACGATTAATGACGGCAAGCCGGGGGAGCGTTCAATCTCCATGGCCTGCATGCATTGCACGGATGCGCCCTGCGCCGCCGTCTGCCCGGTTTCCTGCTTCTACACCACGACAGATGCGGTGGTGTTGCATGACAAGGATCTGTGCATCGGCTGCGGCTACTGCTTCTACGCCTGCCCCTTCGGCGCGCCGCAATACCCGCGCCTAGGCAATTTCGGCTCGCGCGGGAAGATGGACAAGTGCACCTTCTGCGCCGGCGGCCCGCAGGCAGACAATACCCAGGCGGAATACATTCAATACGGGTCGAACCGTCTGGCCGAAGGCAAGCTGCCGCTCTGCGCTGAAATGTGCTCCACCAAGGCGCTGCTGGCTGGTGATGGCCAGATCATCGCATCGATCTATCGGGAGCGTGTGCAGCGCCGCGGCTATGGCACGGGAGCCTGGGGTTGGCGCACCGCCTATCGCGAAACCGTTGCGATCTAAGGGGCGAGCACGTCATGAAGTTCCGCATCCTTGCCCTGCTGGCCGCGCTCCTGGTGGGCGCGGCGGCACCCGTAATTGCGCAAACCGCACCGCGCGCCCTCTCCATGGCGGAAGAAATGGAAGTGCAGGCGCTACTGCGCGGCCATCAGATCCAGGGGCGCATCACCATTCCGGATGAGAGACTGGCCACACTCATTCAGCCCGTGGGCCATGATTGGCGCGGTTTCCACAATTATACCCTCGCCTGGGTGGGCGGCATCGCCCTACTGAGCATGATAGCACTGTTGGCAGTGTTCCGCCTGAAGAGGGGCCGAATCCCGATTGAGGCCGGGCTTGCCGGGCGCACCATTCTGCGCTTCAATACCCTGGAACGCGCCAATCACTGGATGGTGGCTTCCACCTTCATCATCCTGGGTCTGTCGGGGCTGAACCTGACTTTCGGGCGACATATCCTGTTGCCGATTGTGGGGCCCGAGGTTTTCACCGTAATCAGTCAATGGGGCAAATACGCCCATAACTTCCTGGCTTTTCCCTTCACGCTTGGCCTGGTGATCATGCTGCTGATCTGGGTGAAGGATAACATCCCGAATGCGCGTGATATTGCCTGGTTCAAGGCAGGTGGCGGGCTTATCGGCAACAAGCATCCGGAAGCCGGCCGTTTCAATGGCGGGCAGAAGGTGGTCTTCTGGGTCACAGTTCTGGGCGGCGCGCTGGTGGCAGTTTCCGGCTATTTGCTGATCTTCCCCTTCACATTCACCGATGTCGCGGGAATGCAACTCAGCCACGTCATCCACGGCCTGCTCTCGGTCCTTATGACTGCCGCTCTGCTTGCGCATATCTACATCGGTTCGCTCGGTATGGAAGGCGCTTTCGATGCCATGGGCACGGGTCAGGTGGATTTGAATTGGGCCAAGCAGCATCACCCGCTTTGGGTACAGGAAGAAATGGCCAAGGGCCGCGCGGCGGAAGCGCCTACGGGCGCCAAGCCTTCTGGGGCAGACTGATTGCCGCATGCGCGTGATCGGCCTCGCCGGCTGGAGCGGGGCCGGCAAAACTACCTTGATGGTGAAATTGATCCCCTGCCTGATTGGGCGGGGGATTGACATTTCTACGCTGAAACATGCGCATCATCGCTTTGATGTGGATGTGCCGGGGAAGGATTCCTGGCAGCACCGCCAGGCCGGCGCGCAGCAGGTGATGGTGGCGTCAGGCGCGCGCTGGGCGCTGATGACGGAACTCCGCAGCGCCACTGAGCCACGCCTGCCGGAATTGCTCGCGCGCATGAATGCGGTTGATTTGGTGATAGTGGAAGGTTTTAAGCGCGACGCGCACCCAAAGATAGAAGTGCATCGCGTTGTCAATGCCAAGCCCTGGATGCACCCGGATATGCCCGGCATTGTGGCGGTAGCATCCGACACGCTGCCCCCTTATGATCTGCCCCGCGCCGGGCTTGATGAGGTCGAAGCCATTGCCGATCTGGTGCTGGCCCATGCGCGCGTGATCAAGGACATTCCCTGGACGGAGGGGTAATGGCGCAGCTTTCGGATGATTGCTTCGCCTTCGGCGGCGCGCTGATGGCGGTGGAAGAAGCCCAGGCGGTGATCCTGGAGCGCGTCCCGCCCGCCACCGGCACCGAGATGGTGCCACTCGCCGCCGCGCGCGGGCGTGTGCTGGCCGCACCGCTGATGGCGCCCTTGCCCCTACCGCCCTTCTTCAATGCTGCCGTGGATGGCTGGGCATTTCGCCATGCAGATTTGCTGCCTGGCGCCGAGACCGCGCTCACGGAGGTTGGCCGCATTGCCGCCGGACAAGCGCCATCGCGCGCTGTGGCCCCAGGTGAAGCGATGCGCGTTTTCACCGGCGCCCCCATGCCGCCCGGCGCCGATACCGCTGTGATGCAGGAGGATGTACGGCGCCAGGATACGACGATTTTCGTCCCCCCCGGCTTGAAGCTTGGGGCCAATGCGCGGCCTGCCGGTGAGGATATCGCCGCCGGGGCGCTTGCCTTGCCTGAGGGCAAAATTCTCGGCCCCGCCGAGATCGGGCTGGCAGCCGCCTTGGGTCAGGCGCGGGTCTCGGTGCGCCCGCGCCTTAAGGTCGGTGTGTTTTCCTCCGGCGATGAATTGGCAAGCCCGGGCAGCGCGCTAGGCCCCGCGCAAAGCTATGACAGCAACCGCTTCACGCTACTGGCGTTATTGGCCGCGCTGCCGGTGGTAGCGCATGATCTTGGCATCCTGCCCGATGACAGCGCCGCCACCGAAGCCGCTTTGCATGAAGCCGCCGCCGACCATGATCTGCTGCTGACCAGCGGTGGGGTCTCAACGGGCGAGGAAGACCATGTGCGCGCCGCGATTGAAGCCGGCGGGCGCCTGGTGTTCTGGCGCCTGGCGGTGAAGCCTGGCCGCCCGGCGGCGATGGGCCTTGTGCGCGGTACGCCGGTGCTGGGCCTGCCGGGCAATCCCGTCGCCGCGGTGGTGACGTTTCTGCACCTGGCGCGGCCTTTGGTGCTGCGCCTGGCGGGAGCCTTGCCCGAGGCCCTGCCGCGCTTTGTGGCGGAAGCTGACTTCACCTATCGCAAAAAGGCTGGGCGGCGCGAATATGTGCGCGTAAGCTTGCAAGCCAAGGCTGGTCTGCCGCGCGCGCGAAAGTTTGCGCGCGAAGGGGCGGGCTTGCTGACATCACTCACGCAATCCGATGCCTTTGTGGAATTGGAGGAGGATGTGACGGCCGTCAGCCCCGGTGACAAGGTCGTGGTGCTGCCCTTTCGGGCGATATTCTAGAGCGTGCTGCGTTCACACGGATTCGCGCAACTCGCTCCACCTCGTTGTTTTTCGAGCATCTTCACACGTTGAGACGATTCCATCTGAACGTGTTCTGCTCTAGCGGTGATGAGACGCTGCTTGGTTCGGCGGTGATCCCTCAAACCTCCAGTACCACAAAATGCGCGTCAATTTTCACCGGGAAAGTTTCCGCCTGATATGGCCCTTCCACTACGCCTTCATCCATTGGCATGGATGGAGGCGCGGAGTCTTTTTCAGCCGCTGATTCATCGCTTCGGGTGTGCGCCTTGCGCGGATCGGACGCTAGCGTCGCCCCCGCTTCCACATGCGCCGGAAAGGCGCGCACCTTTGTGCGGCGCGGATCGAACCAGCTTTTGCCGGTGCGGATATCAAATTCCCAATTATGCCAGGGGCAGCGCAGCATTTCCCCAGCGCGGGAGAAATGATACCGCCCCGGTTCATCACTCAGCGTCAGCCCGCACAATATGCCGCCCGACAGCGCGCTGCCTTGGTGCGGGCAACGATCCAGCAGCGCGAAGAACTCGCCACCCAGATTGAACACCACAATCTTCTTGCCATCCGCTTCCACCAGCTTCCGGCCACCGGGCGGGATTTCATCCACCGCCGCAACAATATGCCGCGCCATTACAGCCGATAGAAGCCGCGCGCATTGCCGCCGAAAATCGCGGCGCGCTTTTCTGCCGGAATGAAGGACGGAATGGCGATGCGCGGATCGTCAAAATCCCAATGCGGATAATCGCTGGCATAGAGAATGCGATCCCAGCCGATCCATTCCATCGCATCCAGCAAATGCGCGCCCTTCGCAGGTTCTTCAATCGGCTGGGTCGAGACATAGACATGTTCGCGCATATATTCGCTTGGTGCGCGCTTCAGATGCGGCACCTCATCACGCAGCCGCTTCCAATTATTGTCCAGCCGCCAGCCGAGGGAGGGCATCCAGCCAAAGCCGCATTCAATCATCAAAATCTTGAGCGTGGGGAAGCGTTCAAATACGCCTTCCACCACGAAGGATGCGACTTGTGCCTGCGCGCTGGTCGCGTGTTCCTGCACTTCTTCGACATAAAAGGAAGGCCAGCCGCCATTGGTCATGGCATTGCCGGAAAAACCAAAGGCATGAATGCCAATCGGCAGGCCCACTTCAGCTGCCGCCTCATAAATCGGCCAATAGCGCTTGCGCCCGAGCGGTTCTGCGGTGCGGCTCATCAGCAGCACCTGGCAGAAGCGGCCATCACCCGCATGGCTCCGGATTTCGGCGGCTGACGCTGCTGCATCCTCATAAGGTACCACGATGGAAGCGCGCAGCCGCGCATCATGATCCACCCAATGCGCCAATTGCCATTCATTCACGGCATGGGCGAGTGCAATGGAAAGATCATCATTCACATCGCCCTGGCCTGATGGCTGCAGGGGGTTGAGCACGCCAATATCAAGCCCGTAATGATCCAAAAATTGCTTTTGCACAAAGCCAAGATCGGAAGCGGGCGGCTGACCCTGCGGCCCCCAGGCATCACGCCGGCTGGCTAAGGGTGCGGCCTTCGGAAAGGGATAGCCCTTATGAAAACCATGCCGCGCATGAATGCCGTAAGTGGTCAGCCGGTGCCACATGGCCTCGCTCATGAAGGGCCGGTATTCACCCAAATAAGCGCAGCGCGGATGGATATCGCAATCCACCAGCCCAAGCGTGGCAGCGGCGGGCCGCCCAGGGGCGGCGATGGGGCGGATGATGTTCATGCCAATGCTCCTTCCCGTAACCTAGCATAAGTCGCGCGCGGATTATCCACCATGAATTTCTTGAGCAAGCCGGGATCAAGCCCCTGCGGCACGGTGGCGTCGCCCTCAAAATGCGCATGCGGCCAATCGGAGGACCAGAGCAGTAGTTCATCCGACCCCAAATGATCCATCAGACGCGCCATGGTATCGGCTTCTTCCGGCGCATCCAAGGGGCGGATGGAAAGCCGCACATGGTCGCGGACATATTCCGATGGCGGGCGATCCAGCCAGGGCACCTCAAAGCGCACGCCTTTCCATGCCTTCGCCAGCCGCCACAGGAAGGCCGGCAGCCAGGACACGCCGCTTTCCAGCAGCACGACCTTCAGCTTCGGGAATTTCACAAATACGCCCTCGGTGATCAGCGAAGCCAAGGAGGATTGAAACCCCATCGAATTGGCCGAGTATTCCTCAAGATAATAGGAAGGCCAGCCAACAGACGTCACCGGGTGGCGCCAATTGCTGCCGGCATGGATGGCAAGCGGCATGTCATGGCGGCTGAGTGCCTCATAGACCGGCCACCACTCGCGCCGGCCGAGAGGGATTTCCCCCATGCACAGCGTCATGGCCTGCACAAAATGGTGATCGGGGGCGAGGCGCGTAATCTCGGCGACTGCTTCCTCAATGGCATTGGGCAGCAGGATGGCAGCGCGCAAGCGCTTGTCGCCATCCAGCCATTCGGTGCGGATCCAATCATTGGTGGCACGGGCAAAGGCGGCAGAGAGGTCTCGGCTGAAAGGAAGCTGCGCCGGGAAAAGCGGGTTGAGGATGCCGGTGCCAACCTGCCAGCGATCCAGTACCTGCGCTTGCAGGGTTTCAAGCTTGCAGGGCGCCTCCCCTTTCGGGCCGCGCCAATCGGCGCGCACGGTGGAAGGTGCCGCAGGCGGCCAGGACGCGCTTTCAAGCTGGAAAACGCCGCGTTCCTTGAGGCTGGTCCGCCAATACTGATCCATATAGGGGAACAGGCTTGCCATAGAGGGCAGGCTCGGATGCAGATCGCAATCTATTGCCGCTTCGGTCACGGTCCCTCCTGCGCTTCATCCAGTGCAGCGCGGGCGGAGCATCCTCCCTTTTTCCTGGGGGATCAATGGCCGGGAAGCGCCAGGATCGCCGCGCGATAGGGCAAGGAAGGCACGGCGCCTTCGCGCGTGCAGGCCAAGGCGCCCGCCGTCACCGCCAGCCGCAACGTCTTCTCCGGCTTGAAGCCTTCCGTGCTGAAGGCCGCGAAGGCGCCAAGGAAGGCATCGCCCGCGCCAGTGCTATCGACAACCGTCACGCAGGGCGGCGCAGCACCAATCACCACACCATCCGGGCGCGCCCAAAAGGCACCGATGGCCCCGGCAGTCACGATCACATCCCGCATTGTCTCGGCAGCGAGCGCGAGCGCCAGGGCAGCGGGCTCGGCCTCACGCTGCGCCAGAATGGCGGCTTCGGTTTGATTCAGCACCAGCATATCCGTGACGGACAGAAGCTCTGGCGTGATCGGTGCCGCGGGGGCGACATTCAGAATGCGGCGCGCGCCTGTCAGGCTGCGAAACAGCGCGGCAGTGGCCGCTTGTGGCGTTTCAAGCTGGGCGAGCACCACCGCAATATCATCGGGTGGTGTGAAGCCGGGCGGTAGGGTCAGCGCCGCATTGGCACCGGGGATGATGATGATTTGATTCTCGCCTGATGCATCAAGCAGAATCGTAGCGGCGCCGGTCGGGGCTTGGGTGGCTTGCACTGCCTCAGCGGCGATACCTTCCTCAGCCCAAAGCGCGCGCGCGGCCTGGCCCGCTGCGTCAGCACCAATGGCTGCGATCATCCCAACGCGCCCACCCGCGCGTGCTGCTGCCACCGCCTGATTGCTGCCCTTGCCGCCATGAAATTCGGCCACGCCAAGCGCAGTCATGGTCTCGCCAGGTACGGGAAAGCGTTCAAGCCGCAGCACCGTGTCGCGGTTATAGGATCCGATCGCCAAAACGCCGCCCATGGAGGCCAAGCCTGCGGGGCTACGCTGCGCGGGTCAAGCCTTGGCGATTCGCCGCTTGCTAAGCGGGGCAAAACCACGGCTAGATGCAAGGGCAATGACTGCTCGATTTCGAAAAACCCAAAGGCAGCGTGTGGGGAGGAGAAATGGCCAATACTCGCCATCCGGCGCGGGGTTTCAACGCAGATGACGGGCCAATCCGCCATGCCGCTGCTTGAAGTGCGCGATATCGTTGTGCGTTTTGGCGGCGTTACGGCTGTTGCTGGCGTTTCCTTCGATGTGGAAGCAGGCCAGATCTGCGGCCTGATCGGCCCCAATGGCGCTGGCAAGACCACGCTTTTCAATGTCATCAGCGGCATTTATCGCCCGAATGAGGGCGATGTGCGCTTTGACGGCAAATTCACCACCAATGAACCGCGCCACTGCATGGCCCCGCTTGGCCTTGGGCGCACCTTCCAGAACCTGGCCTTGTTCAAATCCATGACAGTGCGGGAAAACATCCTGGCCGGTGCGCATTCCGCCGGCCGCGCGGGGTTTCTCGGCAATGCGCTGCGGCTGCCGCGGGCGCGGGCGGAAGACAAGGCAGCGCGTGAGCGTACAGCTGAACTGCTTGTACTGCTGCAATTGGAAGCGGTGGCTGATCTGCCGGTGATCGATCTGCCCTTTGGCACGCAAAAACGGGTCGAGATGGCGCGTGCCCTAATCAGCCAACCCAAACTTTTATTGTTGGATGAACCTGCGGGCGGGCTCAATCACGGTGAGGTGCATGAATTGGCCAACCTGTTCCAGGAGGTGCGGGCAAGCTTCAAGCTCGCGATCGTGCTCGTGGAACATCACATGTCGCTGGTGATGCGCGTGTCGGATAAGGTGGTGGCGCTTGATTTCGGCAAGAAGATTGCCGATGGCACGCCGGATGAGGTGCGGAGCAGCCCAGAGGTGATCCGCGCCTATCTGGGTGATGGCCATGCGGATGCGGCCCATGCTGCTTGAAGTGAAGAACCTGCGCTCCGGTTATGGCCCAACACAAGTTTTGTTCGGGTTGGATTTCGCGGTGGCGGAAGGCGGTGTGACTGCGCTGCTCGGCGCCAATGGTGCGGGCAAGACCACCACCTTGCGCGCTGTATCGGGCCTTATTCGCCTGGAAGGGGAGGTTCTGCTGGCCGGCCAGCGCATCACGGGGTTGATGACGGAATCCATCGCGCGGCTTGGTGTCGCGCATGTGCCCGATGGGCGCGGCACCTTCATGGAATTGACGGTGGAGGAGAATTTTCGCCTGGGCACCTATACGCGGCGTGATCCTGATGTGGCGGCGGATTTCGCGCGCATGTGGGAATGGTTCCCGCGCCTGAAGCAACGCTGGCGGCAACAGGCGGGCACGCTTTCGGGCGGAGAGCAGCAAATGCTCGCCGTCGCGCGCGCCTTGCTGCTGAAGCCAAAGCTCCTGTTGCTAGATGAACCAAGCTTCGGTCTCGCGCCGCTGATCGTGCAGGATATCTTTGGCATTCTGCGGCGTATTCGCGAAGAGAGCGGTGTTGGCATACTGCTTGTAGAGCAAAACGCCAATCTGGCGCTTGATCTGGCCGATCACGCCTATCTGCTTGAGACCGGCCGCATTGTCATGTCGGGCCCCGCTGCCGAGATCAGGCAGGATGAGGCCATTCGCCGTTCCTATCTGGGATATTGAAGGATGGAAGCCTTTCTTTTGCAATTGACGGCCGGCATTGCCACCGGGGGCATTTATGCCTCGGTCGCGCTGGCGATTGTCATGATCTATCAGGCGACGCATCATGTGAATTTCGCGCAAGGCGAAATGGCAACACTTTCGACCTTTATTGCGCTGACCATGATCCAGGCAGGCCTGCCCTATTGGGTGGCCTTTGTCGCAACGCTGGTCGTGTCCTTCGTTATTGGTGCCTTGGTGGAACGCCTGATCATGCGACCGGTGCAGCATGCGCCGATCCTGACGCATGTTGGCGTTTATATCGGCATGCTGCTGATTATTGGCAATCTGACTGGCTGGGTCTTTGGCTACACCACCAAGGTATTTCCCTCACCCTTTGAAGGGGGCGGGCCGATGCTGGCTGGGCTTTTATCGTCGCATCAGCTTGGCAGCGTTGGCGTGACGCTTGCGGTGCTGATCCTGGTCTATTTGTTCTTCACGAAAACATCGCTGGGGCTCGCCATGCGGGCCGCGGCCTATAACCCGCGCTCTGCACGCTTGGTCGGCATTCGTGTGGATGTGATGCTGGCGCTAGGCTGGGGCCTCGCGGCGGCGATTGGGTCCGTCGCTGGCATGATGGTGGCACCCATAGTTTTTCTTGATCCGAATATGATGCTTGGCATTCTGCTTTATGCCTTTGCAGGGGCGCTGCTAGGCGGGATAGATAACCCGCCAGGGGCGGTAATAGGCGGCTTCCTTGTGGGTGTGCTGGAAAACCTGGCGGGCGCCTATATCGTCGGGACCGATCTGAAGCTGACCGTCGCATTGGTGATCATCATCGGTGTGCTCGTTCTGAAACCTTCCGGCCTTTTTGGTCGTGTCGTCTTCACGCGGGTGTAAAAGCATGATGCTTTCACCCGCACGGTTTGGTCTTGTAGTGCTCGGCCTTGCGGCAGCACTCGTACCGCTTTTGGTGCTGGAAAGCTTTCATTTGTTCCAATTGACCATGGCGGTGATTATGGCGCTCGCCGTGCTTGGGCTTAATATCGTCACGGGCTATAATGGGCAGATATCTTTGGGGCATGGCGCGTTTTTTGCCATTGGCGCCTATGTCACCTCCATCCTGATGGCGCAGGCGGATTGGTCCTTTTATGCGACACTTCCATTTGCAGCCACCATATGCGGCATGGTGGGCTATGCGGTCGGGCTGCCGGCGCTCCGTTTGGGTGGGCTTTATCTGGCGCTGGTGACGTTTTCGCTCGCGGTCGCGGTGCCGCAATTACTGAAGCACAAGGCCTTGGAAGCCTGGACCGGCGGCGTACAGGGGCTGTTTCTGATGAAGCCCGATCCGCCGCGCTGGCTGACTTCCCTGGTGCCACTCGATGCGGATCAATTCATGTATCTCAATGTGCTGATCGTCTCCGGCATTTGTTTTCTGCTCGCCTGGAATCTGATCCGCGGGCGGATTGGCCGCGCGCTGATGGCAACTCGTGATCACCCAACAGCCGCCGAGGCGATGGGCATGGATATTGCCGCACTCAAGACCGGCGCCTTTGCCGCAAGCGCCATGATTACCGGCGTCGCCGGCGCGCTTTCCGCCGTGGCGGTGGAATTCGTGGCTCCTGATAGCTTCACCTTCCTGCTATCTATCACGCTATTTGTCGGCATGGTGGTGGGCGGGGTCGCTTCCATCCTGGGATCAATCTTTGGCGGGCTATTCGTGCTATTCGTGCCAAATATCGCGGAGAGCATCAGCCGCGCCGCGCCGGGCGTGATTTATGGCATGATCCTGATCGTGTTCCTGTTTGTTCTGCCGGAAGGCTTCGCCGGTTTGGTGCGGCGCCTTTTGGCGAAGCTTTCATCGCCTGCAAACCCACAAACCAAAAAAGCGGAGAGGAACTCACTATGACCATTTCACGTCGTCTTCTTCTGGCTGGCAGCGCAGGCGCGCTCGCCGCGCCGCAAATCGCTGCTGCGCAGGAAGCGCCGGGCGTCACCGCGACCGAAATCCATATCGGCAGCACCAATGCGCTGTCCGGCCCGGTTTCATCCTATTCGGTGATTTCGCGCTGCCTGGAAGCCATGTTCAAGCGGCTGAATGATGCCGGCGGTGTGGGCGGGCGCCGCCTCAAATTCACTGTCTATGATGATGCCTATCAGCCGCCGCGCACCCTGGAACAAACCCGGCGCCTGGTGGAACGCGATCGTGTCGCCTTCCTGTTCAATCAGCTTGGCACGCCGACCAACAGCGCGGTGCATCGTTACGTTAATCAACGCTCCGTGCCGCATCTGTTCCTGGCGACTGGTGCCGATAAATGGGCCAATCCGCGCGAATTCCCCTGGACCATCGGCTGGCAGCCCAGCTACCGCGTGGAAGCGCAGATCTACACCAAATACGTGCTGGAACAGCGGCCAAATGCAAAGATTGCGCTGCTCTATCAAAACGATGATTTCGGGCGCGATTATCTGCATGGCGTACAGGATGTGCTGAAGGATCGCTTCCGTTCCATGGTGGTCACCGCCACCAATGAAGCAACCGATCCTACAATTGATAGCCAGATCGTGCAGCTTCAGGCCGCCGGCGCGGATGTGCTGATTTGCGGCGTGGTGCCGCGCTTTGCCGCCCAGGCCATTCGCCGCGTGCATGATATTGGCTGGCGGCCCATGATGTTCATGACCAATGTGTCCGTTTCGGTCGGTGTGGTCATGCAGCCGGCCGGGCCGGAGAAGGGGATCGGGCTCATCACCTCGGACTACCGTAAGGACCAATCCGATCCCGCCTGGGCGCAGGATGCGGGCATGAATGAATGGCGCGACTTCATGCGCCGCTTCATGCCGGATGGTGATTTGGGCGACAATAATTACACCTATGGCTACGGCGTTGGCCTGACCATGATCCAGGTGCTGCGCCAATGCGGCACTGATTTCAGTCGGGAGAATGTCATGAACCAGGCGCGGAATATCCGCCCTATGGACATCGCGACCCTGCTTCCCGGGATCAAGGTGCAGTCCCAGCCCGATAATTACAACGTGATCCGCCAGATGCAGTTGCAGCGCTGGAACGGGCAAAGCTGGGAGCGCTTTGGCAATGTGATCGAAGGGGCGGGGTAGCCGCCCTCGGAAGCGGGCCGCCGGCCGCCATGGCGGGCGGCTTCCGTCCAAAAACCCCTTGACGTCAGCCCGCGCTCGGGTAGGAAGGGGCTTTAATGCCTGAGGCCCACCTGGCCTCGGGCTTGGAGTTTCGACACATGGCCAAGTCAAACACGATCCTCATTCGCCTCGTCAGCAGCGCGGAAACCGGGTATTTTTATGTGACGAAGAAGAACACGCGTAACATCACCGGCAAGATGGAAAAGAGGAAGTACGACCCGGTGGCGCGCAAGCACGTGGTCTTCCGGGAAGCAAAGATTAAGTAATGCTTAGCGTCATGGCCGCGCTGCCTTGATGTAAGCGGCCGGGGCGGGATTTCCCGCCCTTTTGCGTTTGCGGTGGGTTTCCCGGTGACCGCGCATCCAAGCCGCAAGTCCCTCGGCCAAAGCCGTTAGGGTGCGGTCATACGGGGCGCCAATCCAACTCGCTCGCGGCTTCAACGCAGTTACGTCCGGAACCCTTGGCGCGGTACATGGCCGAATCGGCGGCGGCGATCAGTGTCTCGGCTTCGGTTGTAAGGTCGGATAGGGTGCTACCGATACTCACCGTGACTGGTAGTTCGGCCTGGCCTAGATCAATCGGCCAATCGGCGATGGCAGCGCGCAGCCTTTCCGCAATGACAGCGGTTTCCTCTGTGCCCGCGCCGGACATCACCACCAGGAATTCTTCCCCGCCATAGCGCGCCACAATATCGGAAGCGCGCACATGTTCGCGCAGCCGCACCGCCACTTCGTGCAAGGCAGCATCCCCCGCCGCATGGCCGTAATCATCACTGAGCGGCTTGAAGCGGTCCACATCAATCATCAGCACGCCGCAGGCCGTGCTCGCGCGCAGCAGGGATTCCAAATGGCGAAAGACATAACGGCGATTGCGCAGGCCCGTGAGCCCATCGGAGACAGCAGGTTCCAGGGAACGATCAAACTCCGCGCGAAGGCGCGGCTGATATCGGCGTCACCTTACCTGATTGCGCGCGCGCGCGCAATTCTTCCTCATTAATCGGGCGCAGCACGTGATCGGATGCGCCCCTACCGCAACAGGGTGCGTGCCCAAATGGCGTTCCAGCCAGGCGGCGCCGGCTTCCAGCGTTAGGGCGCCAATCACAAGATGATCAATCTCAGCCATATTACCCCCAGGCCTGCTCCAGTTTCTGGTGCGGCGCATGATCTCTGCCGAGTCCTGTCTCGGTCCCGCAGTGCTGCCAGCCAATGGCGTTCACGTGTTCAAAAGGATCAAGAAACCAATGCGCTCCACGTTCAGCAATGATTGACCCTGGACCAAAACACCAGGGCGCGGCAGGAAGGCACAATGACGCCAATTGAAATCGCCCTGAACGAAGCCCGCGCCGCTGCCGCGCGTGGCGAAGCGCCGGTGGGGGCTGTCGTGACCGACAAGTCAGGCCAGGTGCTGGCGAGGGCAGGGAATGAGGTGGAAGCGCGCCATGATCCTTCCGCCCATGCCGAAATGCTCGCCTTGCGTGAAGCCGCCCAGCGCTTGGGCCAGACCAGACTGGCCGACTGCACGCTGACCGTGACGCTGGAACCCTGCCCCATGTGTGCCCAGGCGGCGTCCTTCTTTCGTATCGCGCGCGTGGTGTTCGGCGCCTATGATCCCAAGGGTGGTGGGGTGGTTCACGGGGCGCGGGTATTCGCGGCATCTTCCTGCCATCATCGCCCGGAAGTGGTAGGCGGCATGCGGGAAGCCGAAGCGGCTGCCCTGCTGCGCAGCTTTTTTGAGGCGAGGCGTTGACGCCCGGCATGCACCGCAAGTAAGGCGCGCCGCGGTGGTCCCGAGTGGGAAGAAGCCGCATGCGCCTGCTGAAGGGTTCTGAGCTGCTGCAAGGCTCGCATCACGAATTCATCCTGAGGATCTATCGGCAGATCTTGAACCGGGGTCCGGATGAATTCGGCTATCGCCATTTCCGTGACGTGCTGGAAGCAGATCCCGGCGCCGGGCAGCGCATTGCGGAAGATATGCTGACCAGCCATGAGGCCCGTCGCCTGGGGGAGGAGGTGCTGATCCTTTGTCAGGATGGCGCTTCCCTCGGCAGGGCGGTGGAGACGCTTTCGGCCGAAGCGCTGCTGGCCCTTTTTTTTCCGGCAAAATTCGAAAGGCTCGATCGCCCAGACCGCGTGCGCCTGGCAACCGCGCTCAAGGAGTGTTTGGCACTAGCCCGGAAGCGCCGCCGTTGGTGGCCCTTCTGAGGCCGGCCGCATAATTTCACCTTGAAACAGGCGGAAAGGATTATTGATGGCCCAAGCCTTGGCATTCAGGCCTTTGGGGTTCAATTTCGCCCCTGAATTTTCGAAAGGGTCCCGTGCCTGATGAGCGAACCTCGCCCGATTAAATTGTTTGACGTGATGGCGCAGCAAAAGCTGATCCGGCCAGAGCTTGATCGGCGCATTGCTGCGGTGCTCGATTCGGGCCGCTTCATCATGGGCCCTGAGGTGGCGGAGCTTGAAGCCGGCCTCGCTGCCTTTGCTGGCGCGGCGCATTGCGTGGGTGTTTCATCGGGGACGGATGCGCTGCAAATCGCCATGATGGCGGAAGGGATCGGGCGCGGCGATGCGGTGTTCCTGCCCGCCTTCACCTATACCGCAACCGCCGAGGTGCCGCTGGTGCTGGGGGCCACACCGGTTTTCGTGGATGTGGACAAAAACAGCTACACTATGGACATCGCAGACCTTGAACGGCGGATTGGGGAAGTGAAGCGCCGCGGCTGGCTGCGCCCGCGTGCCGTGGTGGGTGTGGATTTGTTCGGCCTTCCCGCCTTGTGGCCGGCAATTGAAGCCATCTGTGCGCGCGAGGACATGTTCGCGCTAGATGACGCCGCGCAGGCTTTTGGCGCCAGCATCAATGGCAAGAAGCTTGGGCGTTGGGCGCATGCCACAGCGCTTTCCTTCTACCCCACCAAGACGCTCGGCGCTTATGGCGATGCGGGCGCCCTGATCACGGATAATCCCGCGCGGGCGGATGTGTATCGGAGCCTCCGCACGCACGGCGAAGGCAAGACGCGCTATGAAGTGGAGCGCACCGGCATGAATGGCCGGATTGATACGATCCAGGCGACCATCCTGGCCGCAAAGCTGCCGCTGCTGGCGGGCGAACTCGCCATGCGTGCGAAGATCGCGGCTGTCTATAACGCGGCTTTTGGCGCCAGGGTCGGCATCCAGGCCGCATGGGCGGAGGCCGTGAATGCCTGGGGGCTTTATACCATTCGCCTGCGTGACAGTGACCAGCGGAGCAAGCTGCAGGCCGCGCTCACGGCAGAACGCATCGGCAGTGGCATATATTACCCGAAACCCCTGCATCGCCAGCCCGCCTATGCTGCGCATCACGCCACGGCCTTCGCGGGTGAGGCACCGCCGCTTCCCATCAGTGAAAGGCTGTCAGGCCAGGTGCTGTCGCTGCCCATGCACGCCTATATGAGCGAAGAAGACGCCGCGCGTGTGACCAAGATTGTTCTGAAAAACTTGTAAGGTGCGTGCGCCAGTCAATCCGAGGCCGTACCCCTCATGTGACCGGCGCGAGGCGTAAAAGCACTTCGAGTGGCCTCAAAATCCGCAATCATGCGTTTGGTCTTTTCCTCGATTGCCCGGAGGTTATGCTGCTCGGGCAAATTTGGGAACTCTCCCGGGAAAACGTCGTTTAGACTACTATAATGCAGTACCGTGTAATCAATCCCAATGTCGGCAGCCATCCGCAGGAACGGTCGGTCACTGTAACCGGCGACGGATCGCGTCACCTCGTATGCGGTCGTCTTTGCGCGCGCCATTGAGATCAGCTCCCGCATCGCGGGGTGTCTGAAACGTGCCTTATCTTTTCCCCGCTCAATTCCCAGCACCAGGCCCGTCAGATCATTCATCCCAATCAGCACGCATTTTACGCCCAGCTTCAGAAAGTCTTCCAGCCGCAGAATGGCGGCAGGTATTTCTGCCATCATGCCGAAAGGCGGTGATGCACCGCGGCGCCTGAGCTCTGTCTTGACGAAGGCGACCTCGGAGGGGTCGCTTATGAAAGGCACGATCACACCGAGTTGTCTGTGTTCCCGCAGGCAAGGAAGGATGGCATCAATTTCTGCACCTAAGCTGTCCGCATATCGCATGGCCCGCCTTACCCCACGCAAGCCAATAACCGGATTGCGCTCAACCGGCAGGACATGGTCCACCTCGGCAAAGGCATTCGCCTCGGCAACCTCCAATTCGCACAAACGATACCAGACGGGCTGCGACGGAAACAGTCGGCGCTCCTGTTCAAGATACGCTTTGATGACAGAGTTAGCTTGGGGGTGGGTGGAGAATATTCCGGCCTTCCTCAGGACATACTCGCCGCGCAACAAGCCGACGCCGGCAAATTCCTGCCAGACTTGGTCTCTGATATCTTTCGCGCTGAGTGCCAGTTGATACCGCTTCTTTGGATGGCCTCCGCAAGCCAACGGTGGTGACCAGGGGAATGCCTGGAACGGTTTCGCGATGGTTGGTGAAGTCAGGCCTTCCCCCGACTCGCCACGCGTCGCACCGAACCTCACCTGACGGGAGCATCGCGGTTAGGGGCGAAGGATTATGCGTGACACGACTCGAAGCCCGCCGCAAGGCTGTCAAGCCAGGTGCTGTCGCTGCCCAGGCACCCCTATATGAGCGAAGAAGACACCGCGCGTGTGGCCGAAATTGTGCTGAAAAACTTGTGGAGCGCCAGGCGTTACGCCAGGATGGCAGCCTCCGTCACAAGGGGCGCGTCATGCATCGTCGCAGGCTTTTGGCCGCCACAGGCGGCGCAGTTCTTGCCATCAGTACTCGGGTGCGTGCGAAAGAACCCGTTGATGTCGCGCTTGTGCTGGCGGTTGATGTCTCGCGCTCAATTGATGAGGATGAGGCGAAGCTGCAGCGCGAGGGCTATCGCCATGCGCTCACCGATCCGGCGGTGCTGGCGGCAATTTGCGGTGGCATCATCGGCGCCATCTGCCTCGTTTACATCGAATGGGCGGGCATTGAATATCAGCGCACTGTGCTGCCCTGGACACGCATCGCAACCGAAGCCGATGCGCGTAAATGGGCCGAAGATCTCGCCCGGGCGCCGCGAGCATCATTGTCCTGGACCTCCATTTCTGGCGCCATCATCCATGCAAGGCGCGAATTGGCGGCTTGCCCATTTGAGGCGACACGTCGCGTCATAGACATCTCCGGCGATGGGCTTAACAATAGTGGCCCACCGGTCGCCGTGCTGCGCGATGAGGCCGTGGAGGAGGGCATTGTCATCAATGGCCTGCCGATTGTGAATGACCGACCAACCTTTGGCCGCCCACCACCGGCCAATCTCGATCTTTACTTCCGTGACTACGTTATTGGGGGACCAGGTGCCTTCTATATCGTCGCTGAGGGTTTCAACAGCTTCGGCCAGGCGGTGAAGCGCAAGCTGATCCGCGAGATTGCCTAAGGGCGCACGCTCTGCGGCGCTACATCCGCCGGTCAATATGCGTGATGATGATCGTGCGCTCACCGCGCGCGCGGGCCTTGCGGAGCCGGCACCAGAGCGTGGCGGCACCGATGGCGCCGGCGGTCAGCACGATTGGAAGCAAGACGCCAATCGCCAATAAGGCCAGGGCCGCCACCAAAAGGCCGCCCGTGGCGAGCGCCACTTGCATCGCCACGCCACCCAGTCGCGCCAGCACCAAAATTAAACCGCGCGACGCTGGGGGCGGCGGCGGATCGCGGAATTCGCCCTCAGGCGTCATGTCAATGATGATGGGCGGGTGCTTGTCGCTCATGGTAGGAGAGATGGGGCGCAGCCTGCCCCCGGATCAAGGCCGCATTTGTTACAGACCATGTCGTATTGCATCCAGCCGTTCAAAAATATCGGCATGCGGCAGGCTGGTCAGGTCATGATGTTCCTGACCCGTCACAGCCTTGCGCGCGGGGGCGGGGAGATGGGCGGTAATGGCCTCAGCCACCCGCGCCGGGGCGATCACGGTCATGATTTCCATATCGCCGGTGTTCTGCGCCGAGGTCAAATCATGGGCCAGCGCTGCCAGTAATCGCGCCTGGCATGTTCCTTCGGGCTGTGATCCTTGCCATTACGTTCCACGGCGCAGCGATGTGTGGCGCCCGCACCAGCAAAGGCGCGGCCGGGCTTGTCTTCACCCAATTCCGCATCGCCGCGTGCGCGCTTCGGGCGCGTCTCAGGCGCGGGGCTGATCATAGCCGGAAGCCTCTCAGCGCTTCACATAGGCTTGTGCGCGGCTGCCATTGGCGAGGACAAACCAATGCTGGCGGGGATTGGTGCTGTGTGCGGCATTGGGCATGGTGGGGCTCCTCCAAATCATGCTGGCGTTCTGCCGCAGATCGCGGGCGGCACTTTTACGCCGGATCAAGAATGAAGCTGCCTGCGATGCCGGGTTGACGTTGCTTGTCATGGTGCCCATTCGGGGGGCTTGAAGACCGATCTTTCCATCCTTCCGTTGCTTGCCTTGGCTGCTTTCGCAACCGGGGGTGGGATACGCATGCTAGATCCCCTGCTGCCAATGCTCGCCTCGGATTTCAGCGTGACGGTAGCGGGTGCCGCGCCGGTGCTCGCTGGGTTTTCGATTGCTTATGGGGCGGGGCAGATGGTGATCGGGCCGCTGGGTGATCGCTATGGCAAGCTTCGCGTCGCCTGGCTTGCCTTGCTGCTGTATGGTTTCGGGCTGGCGGCTTGCGCGCTTGCCTGGGACCTTTCGGCAATGGTGGCGCTGCGCACACTCACGGGGCTGCTGGCGGGCGCGGTGATCCCCCTTGCCCTCGCCTGGATTGGTGATGCGGTGCCTTATGCCGAGAGGCAGGCGATCATTGGTCGTTTTTTGACCGGCATGGTGATGGCTCAATTGCTGGTTGGACCGCTTTCCGGCGTGCTGGCGGAATTCTTCGGCTGGCGCGCCTCCTTCATCGTACTCGCCTTGCTGGCGCTCGTCGTTGCGGTGCTGCTCGGGCGGCGGCTGGGGCCAGCACTTTGGCAGGCGCCGGCGTTCGAGGCCGGGCGCGGTTTTCGCGGCAGTTTCCGGCCCTATCTGACACTGCTTTCGCGCCCGGCCGGCCAAAGGCTGATGGCCGCAGCCTTCATTGATGGCACGGTGCTGTTTGGCGGCGCCTTTCCGCTGACGGGTGCGCTGCTGATCGAAAGTTTCGGCTATTCACCGGCCATGGCAGGGCTGGTGGTGGCAGGCTTCGGGCTTGGCGCCTTCACCTATACGCGGCTTGCGAAAACCCTGGTGGCGCGGTTTGGGGAGACGCGCCTGCTGACTTTGGGGGGCGTGCTGTTGGCGCTGGGATTGGTGGGAACGGCCTTCGCACCGAATGGGCTGGTCGTGGCGGCGATGCAATTCTGGCTCGGCCTTGCCTTCTACATGCTGCATGGTGTTTTGCAAGCACGCGCAACAGAAGCCCTGCCGGAAGCGCGCGGCACCGCCGTTGCCGCCTTCGCCATGGCGCTGTTTTTCGGCCAGAGCATGGGCGCCCTTGTCTTTGGGTCCATCTTGCATATCGCAGGCTATGCGGCGGTGTTTATTGTCGCCGCCATCGCAGCACTTGGCCTGATGGTCTGGAGCCGGCGCCTTCTGAGCGCCTGAGGCTCACCCAAAAAACAGGCGCCACAACAAGGGCAGCAACAATGCGGTGGCGAGTGCATTCAAGCCCATCGCCAAACCGCTGAAGGCGCCGGCCACTTCATTGACCGAAATCGCCCGCGCCGTGCCGATGCCATGCGCTGCCGTGCCAATCGCAAGCCCCCGCGCACGCCAATCCGTGACACCAAGCAGCGTGAGCAAGGCAGCCCCCAGCGCCGCACCAACAATGCCGCTGCAAATGACAATCGCCGCCGTGAGAGACGGTAACCCGCCAATCCGTTCCGCCACGCCCATCGCGACCGGTGTGGTGACAGAACGCGGCACGAGTGAGGCTGTCACCTCCGGCGCTGCTGAAAACGCCAAGGCCAAGGCAACCCCCGCCGCCGCAGCAAACACGCCCCCCACAATCACGGATGCAATCGCCGCAGGGGCCGAGCGTTTCACCTGCCGCCATTGGCGCGCGAGTGACACCGCAAGTGCCACCGTCGCTGGCCCTAACAGGAAAGGGACGAATTGCGCCCCTTCGAAATAGGCGCGGTAATCAACGCGCGCGAGCAACAGCCCACCCGCCAGAAAGACCACCGCGAAAAGTACCGGATTGGCCATGGGGTGAAACCGCGCCGCCCGCGCCAGGCTTTGCGCCGCCAGCCAGGCGAGCAAGGTGGCAGTCAGTGCGGCCAGCGGCTCCCGCGCCAGATAGACCCAAATCTCGGCGAGGTTGGTCACGGGTTAAGCCGCCGGAGCAGTGCTTGCGCGAGCAAGCCAGTAACCCCAATTGCGGCCAAGGTGACGGCCAGGGTCGCGAGTGACAGCGGCGCCCAATCCCTTGCAAACACGGGCAGATAGAGCACCACGCCAACGCCCGCGGGCACACACAACAAACCAAGATTGGCCAAAAGCCCGTCTGCGCTTTGAGTGAGGGCGCGCGGAGCCTCTCCGCCCCGCAGCAGCAGCACAATGAACAGCAAGGCCATGCCGATCACCGGGCCAGGCACCGGCAGGGTGAGGCAGCGCGCCAGGATTTCCCCGATCAATTGGCAGCAAAGCAGGGTGGTGAGGCCAGCGATCATATCGGGCGACCTTAAATAGAAAAGGGGCGGTTTGCGCCGCCCCTCTCCCTTATCACGGATGATTGGTGTGCGCGTAGTTCAGCGCAGATCCACCGTTGTCAAATCCTGGAACCAGGATTGCGCCGAGGTGAAGCCCGTCACGCGCCGGCTCATGGCGCGGGGGTTCAAATCATGCACAATCCAAAGCCAGGGGGCGCTATCCACGAGCCGTTCATGCGCGTTGCGCAATAGGGTCTGGATGCGCGCCGGATCGGTTGCGGTTTCCAGCTCCTGGAAGGCTGCGTCAAAAGCCTCGTCACGCCAATGCCCTGAATTAGAGCCGCGCGGGGAGAAATTGGCAGAAAGGAACCAGCGCGCCATTTGTGACGGGTCTGAGGAGACCAGGCTGGTATTGGTGGCATCCGCACCCAGCCATTGCGGCTGATCTGGTGCCACGCGTTGCGCGCCCAGAAGCGTATTCCATTCCACGACCTCGAAAGTGACTTCGACGCCGCAACTTTCCTTGAGCGATTGCTGCATGAATTCATTCATGGGTAGCGGCAACATCTGACCGGACCCGGATGACGAAATGGCGATTTTCAGCCGAAGTGGACGCTGGGCATTGTAGCCGGCTTCCGCCAAGAGCGCGCGGCCACGGACCGGGTCCAACCTGTAGCGATGGGTCGGGTTGCCGAAATTTGGGTCATTTGCCTTGAAAAACCCCACAGATGGTTCGGCGATGCCATTCAAAAGCTGCACCATCCCGCCGCGGTCAAAGCAGTAATTCAGGCCCTGACGCACCCGAATATCCGCCACCGGGCTGCCGGCGCGGCCCGCGGCAAAGACCCAGGGCCAGACATGCGGGTAGGAATTGGTGACGATATTGAAGCCCGCCTGGCGGAGTGATTGCAGAGCGTCAGGTGGCGGCACCTCAATCCAATCCACCTGGCCAGAGCGCAGCGCCGCAAGCCGTGTATTCGCCTCCGGCATGGGCAGCAGGATGATGCGATCAAGCTTGGGCCGGCGCGCTTCATCCCAGTAAGTGGCATTGCGCATCAGCTCCGCCGATTGGCGTGGTACGAAGCGCGAAAGGCGGAAAGGCCCGGTGCCCGCTGGTGGTAGTGCCGCGACGCGCGCCCAATCCCGCCCGCCCTGTTCAAAGGACATTGGGGAGGTCATCAGCACATAGACCATCAGATAAGGCCAATAGGAAACCGGGCGCGTTGTTGTGGTCTCAAAGCTGAAATCATCCACCTTGCGATAGGCTTCCAGCACGGGGATGCGCCCGCGCGTGATAGCGCTGCCGGTCGCATCGAATTGCGGGCTGTCATTCTTGAAGAAACGGTCGAAATTCCATAGCACAGCATCGGCGTTGAAGGGCGTGCCGTCATGGAAGGTAACATTACGGCGCAGCGTGAAGCGCCACACGCGCGGATTTGCCGGATCCTGGACCCAGGATTCAGCAAGTCCAGGGCGCAGACCGGCAACCTGATCGGCCTTGGAGAGATCCCAGGCCGTTAGCGCTTCAAAGGCGGTGTAGCCCAGAAAGCGCATGCCTTCGAAACCATTATTTGGCATGCCAGAGGTGGTTGGCACATCTGCGGCTGTCATGCCGATGCGCAACGTCTTTTGCTGTTGTTGTTGCGCTTCAGCGCACGCAACGCTCATGGCCATGAGGGCAGCGGTCAGCGCTGCGCCCCAAAGGCGGTTCTTCAATTTCATGTTTTGTCTCCCGTCCATGGCAGCGCGGGGGCGCTTGCCTGAATTGAGCCTAGCAAGCTTTAAGCCGGGGCAAAGCCCCGATTATTCAACCTCGATGTTCTGGCTGCGGATACGATCACCCCACATGACCAATTCTTCGGCAAGGGTGCGCGCCAAAACCTCAGGTCCGCCGACCTCCGACACCACGCCCTGTTCACCCATGCGCGTGATCAGGTCGCGGTCCTGGGTTGCGACTGCCAGGGCTTCCACGGCGCGGACCTGCTCTGCCCCAAGTTCAGTGGCGGCTGCCTTGATGCTACCAGAGCGTTGCAGCCCACAATCAATGCCGTGTTCCTCGATGGGCGCCATCAACCAGGCTCAGCCGTCTTCGGTGTAGCGATTGGGCGCTTTGGCATGTTGAAGCGCGGCCGCGCTGGGGTCGGCGGGCGGGTCACGTGGGCTGGCAAAGCCTGAATTGCGACCGGATGAGTCTCAACCGACCTCTGTCGCCTCGATCACAATAATCCGTGCCTGAGGCTGAAGCTCCGCCAGCCGACGTGCGGCGGCAAGCCCGGTATAGCCGGCCCCAACAACAACATGATCCGCGGCGATATCGCCCTTCGCCTCGGCGCAGGCGCTGCGCTTCTGCAACAGGGTATTGAGACCGGACCGGTCAGGATAGGCCGGGAAGGTTGGGCGCTGCATGGTGGTGTGTTTAGGGCTCGCCTGATTAATGCGCAATTGCGTGGAACGCTGGCAATTTCGTGGGTGACGGCAACGCCTAAACCATCCTAGCCTTCCCTCATGAGCGAGGCAGCGCCGCAGGGCGGCATTTTCAGCATCAGCGGGCGGCAATGGCTGATCCTATTGATGGTGCAATTGGCCAATCTGCTGTTCGGCATGACCATCACGTTGGCGAATCTGGTGCTCCCGGATATGCGGGGCGCGCTTTCGGCGACACAGGATGAAATCTCCTGGGTCATTACGCTCAATCTGGTGGCGACAGCGGTCGCAACGCCGGTGACAGGTTGGCTCGCGAGCCGTCTTGGCTGGCGCAATCTGATGTTTGGCACGGTGACTGGTTTCTCCATCTGTTCACTGCTCTGTGGCTTGGCAACCAGCCTTGATATGCTGATCCTGGCGCGGATCGGGCAGGGTGCCTTTGGGGCGCCGATCATGCCCATGGGGCAGGCGATCTTGCTCGCGTCCTTCCCGCGCCATTTGCAGCCGACCGCGATTGTGATCTGGGGCGTTGGCGCTGTCTTTGGCCCCGTGCTTGGCCCCATCCTGGGTGCCATGGCGACCGAGGCGTCGAATTGGCGCGCGGCGTTTTTCATGATTGTGCCGCCGGGCATCGCAACCCTGGTCTGCATCTGGTGTGCGCTTTCTGATCGCACCGAACGCAAGCCGATTTCCCTTGACTGGACTGGATTTTTGGCGCTTTCCATCGCCATTATCTGCATCCAATTGATCCTGGATCGTGGCCAGAGAATGGATTGGTTCGAAGCGCCGGAAATGATCGCCTGCGCCGTGATTGGCGCCATCAGCTTTTATATCTTCATTGTCCATTGCCTGACCACGCAGGCGCCCTTCCTCAACCCAAGGCTTTTCCTGGATCGCAATTTTGCCATCGGGACCGCGATTGCTTTTGTGATGGGGATGCTCGCTTTCACCAGCCTCACGCTCTTCCCGAGCATGCTGCATGATTTGCGCGGCTATCCGGATAGCGCCGTGAGTATCCTGATCGCGGCGCGCGGCATGGGGAATTGGATGGCGTTCCTGGTGGTGGTGCAACTGACCCGCTGGGCGCCGCGCTTTACCATCGGGCTTGGCATGTTCTTGCAGGCCTTATCTGGATTCTGGATGGCGCAATTCGACATCAACGTGACGGAATTTCAGATTTTTTCGTCGCATCTGCTGCAAGGCTTCGGTCAATCCATCGCCTTCACGCCTATGACGGTGATGGCGTTCTCAACCCTGCCGGCGCATCAGGTGACGGAAGGCTCGGCAATTTTTACACTCATGCGTAATTTCGGATCAAGCCTGTTCATTTCCATCGCGGTGATGATGCTGATCAGATCGAGCGGTGAGAATTACGCGCGGCTAGGGGAATTCGTGACCCCTTATAACAAGCTGCTGAGCTTACCGAATTTCCCGGCAAGCTGGGATCTGGAGAGTACGTCTGGCCTGTTTCGCCTGGCGGGCGAAATTCAGCGCCAGGCAGTGATGATCGGCTATGTGAACGCCTTCTATCTGATGGCGGCAACGGCAGGCATCAGCGTGCCGCTGGCCTTTTTCATGCAAAAGGCGAAGCGGCTGGGGTAGGGCTTGGGTTGCTGCCCAGCCAATTTGCGGCTGGACCGCGCAGCGCGGGTTGGTTTCGCTGGTGCAATACGCCAGAAGCATGCATGCCGCGACGCTTCACTTGAGGCAGCGCAGAAACAGTGTTGAAGGATGCGCAACCTCGCCCACAGCATCGGCCGCGCGCGGCCTATCAGAGGCCACACCCTGCGTCACCTGCACATCCTGTTCGCGCAGGAAATCCAGCGCCTCCGTGTGCTTCACGGCGAAATTCACATTCTGCGGAATATCGCCCGTCTGCCGTGCAATCTGGCCAGCATTGAGTTTTGACACCACAACGCCAATCACCTGCCCGCGCATATCCAAAAGCGGCCCGCCGGAATTGCCCGGCTGTACCGGCGCGCTGATTTGCAGATGGCGCTGATTATCGGCAAGCCCGGCAAGCGCCGAGACCTCTCCGGTGGTGAGTGTCGGGCCGGATGAAAGCAGGCCCGCTAAAGGGAAACCGTAAGTCACCACGCCTTCACCACGGCGATAAGTGCCAGTGCTGCGGAAGGGCAGGATCGGCCCGGCCTCGGCTTCGGTGCTGAGCAAGGCCAGGTCGCGCGTCGCGTCGCTTGCCATTACACGCGCCGGCACTTCTTGCCCATTGGGCAGGCGCGCGGCCACTTCGGCGCAGCCCTCAATCACATGATGATTGGTCATGATCCGCCGCGTCGCCACGACAAAGCCAGTGCCAGAGGAAACTGCGCGGCGTGCCACACGTTCTCCAGGGGCAAGCGGCGGCGGCTTGTCGCGCGGCAGTTCCGCGCCAGCGCCTTGGCGGGGCAAGGGCAGGGGTTTTTCGCTCGGCAGTACGGCGCGTGGCGATTGCGCCATGGCAGCTGCCGCGAAGCCAAGCCCGAACAACCCAAACAGAATGGCGCGGTGGATCATAAAATGTTTTTGCCGCGCCAAGGGCATGCCGGTCAATGCTATCCTTAAAGATGCCCTTCGCGTCGGAAGGAATAATGTCTGCCATTGTCGATGATCAGATGGTCATGCAGGACAATGCCAAGCATGGTCGCGGCCTGGCCGATTTCCCGCGTTATTTCCACATCCGCACGAGAAGGCGAAGGATCGCCCGAGGGGTGATTATGCACCAGGATCAGCGCTGTCGCCTGCAATTCGAGCGCGCGGCGCACCACTTCGCGCGGATAGACGGGCGTGTGATTGACCGTGCCCTTGGCCTGCGCCTCATCGGCGATCAGCCGGTTCTTGGCATCCAGAAACAGGATGCGGAATTGTTCGATCCTTTCGCGCGACAAGGCAGCGGTCAGATAGTCGAGAAGCTTTTCTCAATTATTCAACACGGGGTTTTTGCGCACTTCTTCCCGCGCCAAATGCAAGGTAGCGGCCTGGATGCAGCGGAGCGCAGCAATGCCGGCCTCGCCCAACCCCTCGATCTGGCAAAGTTCCTGCACCGGGGCGCTGATGGCGCCCGCAAAGGACCCGAAGCGCCCCAGCAAGGCGCGGGCATTGGGCTTGGTATCGCGCCGCGGCAGTGCCAGAAACAGCGTCATTTCCAGCAATTCATGGTCGAGCAGCATATCCGGCCCGGCGCGCAGCAGCTTTTCGCGCATGCGGGCGCGATGCCCCAAATGGCCGGGGGGTGCCTCGGCGATATCAGAGCCAAGCTCCAGCCCCGGCAGGGCGCTGGCCTCAGCGAGGCCCTTGGTCTTGCGGATAGCCATGTTCAAATCCGATGGCGTGTGATGGCGCGCGAAATCAGATGGATAAATAAAACCTATGGTAGAAATTTACCAGCCAAAAACAACGCGCCCCATGATCCGCCCAGGCAGCAAAGTGAAGGCCCCGGTCACCAGCAGGGCGCCCAGATAAAGCCCAAACATGGACCGGCGATGCGCCCCGATCTGCCCCCGCCGCGCCAGAAAGACTGCCGCCGCCAAGCCACAAAGGGTGAAGGCGGAAAGGCCATGGATCCAACTGAAGCGCCCAGGCCCGGCAACCCCAGTGATCCCGATGGATGAGAGCGCCACAATGGCCATCAGCACGACCCAGCACCAGCCGAGCAGCCGATGCGCGCCGTTGCCTTTAGGACGAAGGAATTGCGCGAGGCCGAGAACAATAGCCCCCAACGCCGCTGCCACATGAAATTGCACCAGCCAAGGCGCGGCCAGCAACGGCGCCAGGTTCATCCGCTATAGGGCGGCTTATGCATGCCCTTGGGGGATAGGGTGAAAATCTCTACTCCCGTGTCCGTCACCGCCACCATATGTTCGAATTGCGCGGAAAGGGACCGGTCGCGGGTTACTGCGGTCCAGCCATCATCCAGGATTTTCACCTCGGGCCGGCCGGCATTCACCATCGGTTCCACGGTGAAGAACATGCCGGGCTTCAGCTTCGGCCCTTCGCCGGGGCGGCCGAAATGCAGCACATTGGGCGGTTCATGGAAGTGCCGGCCAATGCCATGGCCACAAAAATCCCGCACCACGCTGAAGCGATGCTTTTCCACATGCGCCTGAATGGCCTGGCCGATATCGCCCAAAGTCGCGCCGGGACGAATGACGGCAATGCCCTTCATCATGGCGTCATAGGTCACATCCATCAGCAGCTTCGCCTTGGTGGAGGCCTCACCCGCCACATACATGCGGCTTGTATCGCCATGCCAGCCACCCAGAACGACAGTGACATCAATATTGACGATATCGCCATCCGCCAGCACGCGACCCCCCGGAATACCATGGCAGACCACGTGGTTAACCGATGTGCAGGAAGATTTGGAGTAGCCCCGATAGCCAAGGGTCGCCGGAATGGCGTCGCGTGCCACCATGTAGTCATGGCAGAGCCGATCAATTTCTCCGGTTGAAATCCCGGGCCGCACATGGGCAGTAATCATATCAAGCGTTTCAGCCGCAAGCTGCCCCGCACGGCGCATACCGGCGAAATCCTCAGGCTTGTGGATGGTGATGCGGCGCGGTTCGCCGCCTTGCTGCTCCATGGGCTCTGAGGGCTCGTGCTGGTTGAGCTCCCAAAATGCGCTGCGACGCGGCAGGTTGCAAGGCTTCACTTAGGTTTGCCGGCTTTCTCACCGGTGCTGATTTCGGCTGAGCCCAAGGCATCCGCCAGCCGCGCGGTCGCACTGCCAGGCCGCGCCGGCTTTTGCTGTGTGGGGGAGGGCGCCCAGCCGGTCAGCACCAAAAGCCTGAGCGGCAGATCAACCTCGGCACCAGCAAGCCTTGCCGCCGCCATGGGAAACAAGGCCCGGGGGGGGGTGCGGCCGTCGCGCGCCAGCACGGCATTCGCCTCACCCGCCGCGCGCAAATCGGCGAAAATACCGAAGGCGGATTTGTAGCGGAGCGCCATATCCTCCGCATCCGCGACCGGCAGCGCAAAGCCCGCGCGCTGCAACAACGCCGCGCCATCGCGCAATTCCGGGAAGGGGGAGATGCGCGGCGAGATACCGCCGCGCAATTCCGCCTCGGCCTCGGCCAGTGCCGAACGCAGCGCGCCAAAGCTCGGCAGGCCGGGCAGGCTTGCCAGGAATAAGCCATCCGAGGCCAAGGCGCGGCGGATTTGGATCAGCGTCCCCGGCAGGTCATTCACCCAATGGAGCGAGAGGGAGGCCACCACCAGGTCAAAAGCGCCCTCGGCAAAAGGCAGGAATTCCTCATCTGCCGCCAAAGGAAGGCCCCCGCCGCGTTCCGCCATGGCCGGCGCCAGATCGGCTGAGACAATGAAGGGGATGCCCCGCGCGGCGAGTTTGGGCGCCACAAAGCCGCGCCCGCCGAGATCAAGCGCGCGGGTGAAGCGGCGCGTGGTGTCATCCAGCCGGTCGAGCAGCCTATCGGCGGCTTCCTCCAGGATTGGCGCCACCTTATCCACGCGCGCCGCGGCCCGCGCGCGGCGGCGCGCGACAAGGGCCCGGTTAAAGACGCGCATCTGGTCGGTCATGGGGCCTTGGGATGCACCCTGTTTCCCAAGGGTGCAAGACGGGTTAGGGTTTTTCCGCGAATTTGTCTCTGGAGGAAAAAATCATGAACGCCACCGATGTAAAGGCCGCCCGTGCTGCCGCCGTTGCTTCAACCATTGACCGCATTCGTGTGATTGAACGGAGCCAAGGTGTCAGCCGTTCATCGCTTGAAGCGATCAAGGGCGAATTGATGAAGCTCGCCGCGCAAGAACATCTTTTCCCATCCAGCGAATTTCCGCCGCCGCCGAATGGCGAGAAGGGCAGCCGGCGGTATATGTTGCAGGAAGATGAGAATAACCTGTTCGCGCTTTATCTGAATGCACTCAATCCCGGCAATGAAACCAAGCCGCATGACCACACCACCTGGGCCTGCGTGGTGGCCGTGGATGGGCAGGAACTGAACAAGGTTTATCACCGGCTGGATGACGGGTCCGACCCCTGGCGCTGCGAATTGCGCCTGCGTGAGGAAATCATGGTGGAACCGGGCCGCGGCATTGCGCTGATGCCGGAAGATATCCATTCCATTCACACAACGGGCAGCGTGCCGACCCGGCATTTGCACATGTATGGCCTGGCCTTGGAAAAACTGGATGACCGCAAGGCTTTCGATGCCGAAACTGGCGAGGTCAAGCCCTATAACACCAATTTCATGGCGCCGACGGCAACGCCAAAAGGCTGAACCCGCCATGGCTCGGATGATTGATGCGGCGCGCCTGAAAGGCTGGATCCGCGATGGGCAGGAATTGGCCATTCTGGATGCGCGGGAAGATGGCGAATTCGGCCTGTCGCACCTGTTCTGGGCCAATCCTTGCGGGTTGTCGCGCATGGAACTCCGCGCCCGCGCCATTCTGCCGCGCCTTACCACGCGCGTGGTCTGCGTGGATGGCGGCGAAGAGTTGGCGCCGCGCCTCGCCTCCTATCTGGAAGGGATGGGGTGTTCGGATGTGTCGGTGCTGCAAGGTGGCACGCCGGCCTGGGTCGCGGCGGGGTATGTTGCGTTTTCGGGCGTCAATGTCCCGTCCAAGGCTTTCGGTGAATGGGTGGAACATCATTATGAAACCCCCTCGGTTGATCCAAAGGAGTTGAAGGCGATGATGGATGCCGGCACCGATATGGTGATCCTGGATAGCCGCCCGGTGGATGAATTCAACCGCATGTCCATCCCCGGCGCGGTGGACGTGCCGGGCGGTGAATTGGTCTATCGCATTGGCGAATTCGTGAACCGGCCTGAAACCACGGTGGTGGTGAACTGCGCGGGGCGCACGCGGTCCATCATGGGTGCTGAATCACTCCGCAGTGCGGGGGTTCCGAACAAGGTCGTGGCGTTGCGCAATGGCACCATGGGCTGGGAACTGGCCGGCTTTAAGTGTGACCGCGGCAAGACCGCGAGCTTCCCGCAAGGCACGCCGAAAGGGGCAGTGGAAGCCCTCGCCCGCGCCGATGCTTTCGCCAAGCACCATGCTGTAACCTTTGGCACGCGTGCCGATCTGGCGCGCTGGCAGGCGGATGCCGTGCGCAGCACCTACCTACTGGATGTGCGTGACCCAGCCGAATATGCCGCGGGGCATCTGCCAGGCAGCCGTTCCGCGCCCGGCGGGCAGCTGGTGCAGGCGACCGATCAATGGGTCGCGGTGCGCCATGCGCGCATTGTGCTGGTGGATGACACGGGCACGCGCGCACGCATGACCGGCGGGTGGCTTCGTCAATTGGGCGGTTGGGAGGTGATGGTGCTGACTGATGGGCTGAGTGGTCCGCTCGCCAGCGGACCCTGGCAGCCGGAAAGCCCAGAAGCAGACGCGGTGAAGCCGCCAAGCCTGACACCGGAAGAACTCGCGGCTGAAAGCGTAAAGGGGGGCGTGCAGGTGATTGACCTCGCGCGGTCCATTGAATTCCGCGATGGGCATATACCGGGCGCGCATTGGGGCATTCGCACGCGGCTGGATAGGCTGCGTGGTGCTTTGGGCGGTGCGCGGCTGGTGGCTATTACCGCACCCGATGCAGCGCTGGCGCGCTCGGCGGCGCCGGAAGCGGCGGCGGTCACGGGCTTGCCGGTTTTTGTTCTGGAAGGCGGCACCAAGGCCTGGCGCGCGGCGGGGCTGCCCATTGAAGCGGATCGGCGCATTCCCGCTGATGCCGACTGCGCTGATTTCTACCTCCGCCCCTATGACCGGAATGACGGGGTGGAAGCGGCGATGCGTGAATACCTGTCTTGGGAGATTGATCTGGTCAATGAAGTGGCGAAGGACGGCGATGCCCCCTTCGGCCATTGGCATTGAATGCGCGCCTCCGGCGCCTTGCTGAACCGCTTGAAGAAAGCGCTGGAGAAGCTTTTGGATGTTTTTCTCCCCCCGCATTTCCTGACCCGCGATGTGGAGGTCGAGCGCCAATGCAGTTTTGCGCCGCCTGTTTCAGCGGCTTGAACCTGATTTCCCCGCCGTTTTGCGTGCGCTGTGGTGTGCCCTTCGCGCGTGAAGGAGAAGCCGAGCGCAACACGGATGGCGCGCTGCTTTGCGCGCCCTGCCTTGCCCGCGCGCCGGGTTTCGCCATGGCCCGCGCGGCGCTACGGTATGATGAGGGTGCCAAGCGCCTGATCCTTCCATTCAAACACGCGGATCGCACCGAAATGGCGGCACCGCTCGCGCGCTTTATGGCGCGGACGGGGGCGGAGATGTTGGCGGCGGCAAATGTGCTGGCGCCGGTGCCGGCGCATTGGCGGCACTTGATTGCGCGGCGCTACGACCAGGCGACTTCGCTCGCGCAACGGCTCCGCCGCCTTTCGGGGCGGCGCGTGGTACCGGATTTACTGCGCCGAAGCCGCGCCACCCTGCCTTTGGGTGACAAGGGCGCGGCGGAATGCGCGGCGCTGGTCGCGGATGCCTTCAGCGTGGCGCGCCCCGCGCGCGTGGCCGGCAAGCGCGTGTTGCTTGTGGATGATGTCATCACATCCGGCGCCACGGCGGAAGCCTGCGCGCGCGCCTTGCTGGCAGCGGGGGCGGCGCGGGTGGAGGTATTGGCCGCCGCGCGGGTGCCGGACCCGCGGCTGCGCGCCGCTTGACCATCGGCGCCTAAACGCTAATTTTTTGCGCATGGCCAAGATCGAAATCTACACCACCTACTACTGCCCTTATTGCGACCGCGCCAAGGCGCTGCTCAAGAAAAAGGGCGTTGCCTTTGAGGAATATGACGCACCGCACGGGTCTGACGCGCGGCGCCTGGCGATTGAGAATTCCGGCGGGCGCACCACCGTGCCGCAAATTTTCATCAATGGAAAATCCATCGGCGGTTCGGATGATCTTGTCGCCTTGGACCGCGTCGGCAAGCTGGATGCGCTGCTCGCGGGCTGAAGCGCGTTTTCAGCCCTGCACCAGCCTGACATAAACCTCAGGATCAGTGGCACCTTCCGTGCCGAACAGCAGCACGCGGCTATCGGAATGAAGCCCCAAGGCACCGCGCGCATAGGGTTCCTGCATGGCGAGCAATAGCGCGGCCAAGCCCGCCACGGCGCTTTCGCCTGCCACAACCGGCGGCGTCTGCTGCGCCAGCAGCTTCATGCAGTCAATCGCGCTTTCATCCGATACCGACATGAAGGCGAAGGCGCCACGTTCCAATTCCTGCCAGGCCAGCAAGGAAGGCTCACCACAGGCAAGCCCGGCCATGAGGGTATCAAGATCACCGGGCACGGTGATGGGCTTGCCAGCCTCCGCACTCGCCAATAGGCAATCGGCTTTGTCCGGTTCGGCGACAATCAGCTTCACGCCGGCGCCAAACTGCGCGCGCATTTGCACCGAAACCGCAGCCGCGACACCACCAACACCGCCTTGGATGAAAATATGGGTCGGCGCTTCGCCGATCTGATCCGCCGCCTCATCCGCCATAACGCGATAGCCCTGCATCACATCGCGCGGCACTTCCGTGTAACCAGGGTAGGAGGTGTCGGAGACAACGAACCAGGCATTTGCCTCGGCCTGCTTCTGTGCCTCGCGCACTGCGTCATCGTAATTGCCCGGCACCACGCGAATCGCCGCGCCATATTTGGCGATGGCATCACGCCTTCCTTGGCTCACGGCTTCATGCACGAAGATCACGCAGGGCGCACCAAAACGCTCAGCGCCCCAGGCGACAGAACGGCCATGATTGCCATCGGTCGCGCAACAGACAGTGATCTTGCTGATTGCGTCCCTGTAGCGGCCTTCGATCAGATCAGCGCTTGTCGCTTCCCGCGCCACGTCGCGCTTGGCAAGTTCCGCTTGCAGCACGCGCATCACCGCATAGGCACCGCCGAGTGCCTTGAAGGAGGCAAGGCCGAAACGCGCGGCCTCATCCTTGTAATTCAGCCGCGCGACGCCCGCCGATTTGGCGATGGCATCCAGCGCGACCAGGGGGGTTGGTGCATAGCCAGGCCAGGTGGTGATTTCCGCCTTGGCGCGGGCATAGCCGGTCTCAGGCAGCACGGCGATGCCGGGCACGCCATGGTTGCGGTTCAGGAAATAACGGAAAGGGCGCTGTTCGATCATGGCCCTGTATTACGCCCTTCCGCGCGCTGCTGGCAGAGGGGGGCGGCATCATCACCGTACCGGCGTCCCGGTGCGGATATGGCAGCGCCTGAGCCGCCAGGGACGACGCACCATCACTCCGGCCGAAGATTGTCGGCCCGGAAAACCTCTGCCCAGCGAGCATTTTTCGGCGATGATGGCAGCTGTCAGCGCCGGCGAGAAAATCGGGCGGTAAGGCATGGCGCCGAACCGCGTGGTCAGCAGCGCCTGGATTTCGGGCTGGCGCATCGCCTCATCGGTCAGGGCAGTTGCGCGTGCGGCGATGGCCTCCGGTAGCTGTGCCGGCGCCATGAGCCAGAAGGTTACGTTGAAGGTCACGTCGAAGCCCTGCTCGCGCAGCGTCGGGATCTCGGGCCGCGTCGGGTGCCTTTCGTCCGAAAGCAGGGCGATCACGCGCAGCCGATCATTCGCCGCGAATGAGCCAAAATCCGCTATGGCAGCATCGAGCCGGCCCATTGCGACCTCGGTCCCCGCAGAGGTGCCGCCGCGATAGGGCACAATGGTGACTGCCGCGCCATGCCGCTGGCGCAGCAGCTCGAGCACAAGGCGCGGTCCGGCTGTGCCGGGTGTGCCGATGTCCACGCCGCCCGGCTTCCGCTGGCCGAGCGCCAGCAGCCCCGGCACGTCGCGCACCGCTGAATTCTGCGCAACCGCGATGGCAAGCGGAAACTCCACGAGCATCGCCAGATGCCTGAAATTGCGCAATGAGTGATAGGGCAGGTTCGGATCCAGTGCCGGGCCGGTGGATATTGGGCTAGCATTGCCGATGCCAAAGCTATAGCCATCAGGGGCGGCGCGGGCGATCGCTTCCGTCGCCACCACGCCGCCGCCGCCGGGGCGGTTCTCGACCAAGACGGGCTGGCCCAGCGTGGCTGTCCAGTGCTCTGCCAGGCGCCGAGTTGCCAAATCCGGCGAGCCGCCGGGAACGAAGGGGAGGATGATGCGGATCGGCCGCGTGGGCCAGGGCGCCTGAGCGCGGGCCGAGCGGATGAGCGGCAGGGCGGCGAGGCAGAGCGCTGCGCGGCGGCTGGTGGATGAGTTCTTGCGGGGACTCCGACACTGAATTCACTTGATGCTCCTTACAGCGTTTTTTTAGCGTGTCCTCATCCATTCGGAGGACGTCACCTGGGGCGAGCCGCTCTAAAATGGGGCGCAGAAGCGTTCCACCATTTTTTTTGAAGGTCGCCAAACATGATCGGTGGCCGTAACGATTTAATTAAGTCGGACGACGGCCCTGACATGATGCGGGATGCTTCAACCCAGTACGTGGCGGGTAGCGGCACGGCCGCGGGCATTGCGCCCATCAGCGGGACGCGCCAAACCTTGCGCTGTAACGGGAGGGTCCAACGTATGCGCATCACCATTCTGGGCGGGGCGGGCTTTTTGGGGCGGAAATTGGCGACGCGGCTCGCCAAGGATGGTGCGCTTGGTGGGCGGGCCATCACGGGGCTTACGCTATTCGACCTCAACGCGCCTGCGAGTCTGCCCGCGCCCTTTCCGGTGACCTGCCTCGGCGGTGATGTCGCCGACCCTGCTGCAGTAGCCGCCGCCATCCCGGCAGGGACGGAAGTGGTGTTCCATTTGGCGGCGGTGGTCAGTGCGGCGGCGGAGGCGGATTTCGATCTCGGCATGGAGGTCAATCTGCATGGCACGCTCGCGGTGCTCGCCGCCTGCCGTGCGCTGGGCACCAGTCCGCGCATGATTTTCACGTCTTCCGTTGCGTCTTTTGGTGGCGGGCAGGATGCAGTGGTGCCGGATGATGGCCGGCAAATCCCGACCAATTCCTATGGCGCGCAAAAGGCGATTGGCGAATTGCTGCTGCATGACGCATCGCGTCGCGGTTTCCTGGATGCGGTGAACCTGCGCCTGCCAACGGTGATGGTGCGCCCGGGCCGGCCGAATAAGGCGGCGTCATCTTTCGTCTCCGCCATTGTGCGCGAACCCCTATTGGGGCTTGAGACGCATTGTCCGGTGCCAGATGATTTCGCGGTGTGGATTTGCTCGCCACGCGCCACGATTGAATGGTTCCTGCACGCTGCCGCGATGGATACCGCGCCGCTTGGCTTGGACCGCGGCATCAACCCACCGGGCCGCAGCCTGTCGGTCGCGAAAATCCTGAGTGCATTGAAACAAGTCGCCGGCAAAGCTGCGCGGGATAAGGTGGGCTTCGCCTTCGACAAGGAAGTGTTTGACATTGTGAAGGGCTGGCCCGGCGCCTTCGCCGCAACGCGCGCGCGCCGCCTTGGCTTTAAGGAACAGGAAGCGATGGAGGAGATCATCCAAGGTTTTATCGAGGATGATCTGGCCGCAACCAAGGCAGAGAGGGGGCTGTAACGCGCCCCTCTATTTCTTCGCTGCAAAACCGCGAAACATCTCAAGCAGCGCCACCACATCGCGCCCGCGATAGCCGCATGCCAGCGCCTGCGCCATCAATTCGCGCACTGCTGAAGTGGCCGGCGTTGGCTGACGCAGCGCCCGGCCAAAATCAATCGCGAGTGCCAAATCCTTCTCACCAAGTTCCATCTTGAAGCCGGGATTGAAATCATTCTTGAGCGCCTTTGGGAATCGCTTGGTGAAATGAAACGAACGCCCGCCGCTTTGCGAGAGCACCTGATAGAGCGTCTCCGGCGCTACGCCGGCCGCTTCGCCAAGCGCGAAGGCTTCGCAGGCAATCAGCACATTGCCCATGGACATCATGTTATTCACAAGCTTCACCGCCTTGGCGGTGCCAATCGGCCCGGTATGGGACCAGGACTGACCAAGGCTTTGTAGCACGGGTTCCGCGCGGCGAATATCCGCAGCATCGCCGCCCACAATCAGCACCAATTCACCGCGAAGTGATTCCATCGGCCCGCCACTCACGGGGCAATCCAGCACGGCAATGCGCTTGGCGGCAGCGGCGGCAGCGATTTCGCGCATTGTATCGGGATCAAGGGTTGAAAGCTCAATGATCAAGCTGCCGGGCGCGGCTTGATCCACGAGGCCGCCAGGCGCGAGCCAGGCGGATTTCGCGGCGGCAGGATCGGGCAGGCTGGTCAGCACTACGGGGCGGCCGGCCAGCGCGGCTTCGACTGTGGCGGCAATGGCAATTTGGCGTTCGGCCAATTCCTGCCGGCGCGCTGGATTCACGTCATAACCAAGTACGTCAAAACCCTGTTCCATCAGGCGGGACGCCATATTCGCCCCCATCTGCCCCATACCAAATACCGCAATCCGTTCCTTCATGCGCCTTCTCCACCTTGCTTTATTTAACAGTCAAAACTTTAATCGTCTGGTGCTTTACAAATTGCGCCAATTCGGCTTCCGTTTTTCGGCGAAGGCCTTGGGGCCTTCGATGTAATCTTGGCTGTCGCGATTGCGCGCTTGCGCCGGATACATGGTGCCAATCGCCTTCGCGAGGCTTTCCTCATCCAGCCCTGCATAAACCGCCTGTTTGGATGCGCGGATCGCGAGTGGCGAGCATTCCAGGATGAGCTTCGCCCAACGCTTGGCCACTTCTAGGGCTTGGCCTTGCGGCACAACCTCATTCACAAAACCGAGCCGTAACCCCTCAGCGGCATGCACGCGCCGGCCGGTAAGGATCATGCCAAGTGCCTGTTTCTGCCCGATCATGCGTGGCAGGCGATGCAACCCGCCAGCACCCGCGACAAGGCCAACACGCGGTTCCGGTAGGGCAAATAACGCGTTCTCAGCTGCGATGATCAGATCACACGCAAGTGCGATTTCAAAACCGCCACCCATGGCAATGCCATTCACCGCGGCAATCACTGGCTTTTCGAGATCGAAACGATTGGTGAGGCCCGCAAAGCCCGTGCGGGGCAGGGGGCGGCGCTTACCGGCGGCCTGCACCTTCAAATCATTACCCGCGGAAAAGGCGCGATCCCCCGCGCCGGTCATGATGCCAACCCAAAGATCTGGGTTCTGGGCGAATTCATCCCAAACCGCCTCCAACTCATCATTAGCATCAGCATGGAGCGCATTCATCACTTCGGGCCGATTGAGAGTTACGATACGTATGCGGCCTTCATCACGCACTTCGCAGAATTGGTGGGGCATGGTCTGTGCTTTTTCCTTTAACCCTGCGCAATCGCCTGATCACGCGTCAGCATCAATTCCCGCAAGCGATCCGAAATCGGCGCCTTTGCGCCGGTCGCGTTGTTCACAATCACGCAAACCGCGCGCCCGGAACACAATAGCCCATCGCGCCAGAGGCCATATTCATGGATGAAGGAACTGCGCCGGAAACTGACGGCGCGCACGGCCAGCAGCACATCGTCATTAAAATGCCCCGGGCGGAGGTAATTCGCTTCGATGGAAGCCACCACCGGCCCATCCGTATCGGCACCATAGCGCCCGCCCGTGGCCAGCCACCAATCAATTCGCATATCCTCAAACATCGTGAAATAGGCGGCGTGGTTGATATGGGCGTAGATGTCGCATTGGATCCAGCGAATACGGTGCCGCCGCGCCATGGTCCAATGGCCTTCCACCTGAAATTCCGCGCGCGTTGCAGCGTCCAGCATCTGACCTCCCATGCTTGCAAGCCCCTTTCTAGCCTGATCAGGTACCGCTGGCATCACGCGGGCGCGCAATTGCTGAATTTTCTTACCGTCGGGGCAGGGGGCGCTAACATCCCGCGCAAGAAAACCACCCGGGGGAAGCATGGTCACGCGGCGTCAAGCATCGTTTCTGGCAGGCGGGCTGCTCGCCACGCCTTGGGTCAGGCCAGCTCGTGCGGCCTGGCCGCAGGATCGCGCTATTGAAGTCATTGTGCCCTTCCCATCGGGGGGCGGGGTGGACGCAACAGCGCGTTTTGCGACCCACCAGGTCACGGCGCGCCTGCCCGGCGTGCGCTTTGTTATCAGCAATCGTCCCGGCGCTTCTGGTCAGCTTGGCATGGAGGCGATCTTCAACGCTGCCCCTGATGGCTATACGCTTGGCACCATCGGTAGCTTGAATGTCTCGACCCTGCCACTGGAACGGCCGGTGCGCTGGAAGGCCGAGGAATTTACCTATATCGCCAATATTGTCGATGATGCCTGCGGCCTGTGGGTGCTGGCGAATTCGCCTTTGCGCAGGCTGGACGATCTGGTCGCGAGGCTGCGCGAAAAGCCCGAAGCGCTTTCGGTTGGCAGCGCCGCCGGCGTTGGTTCCGATGATCACCTTGTGCTGCTGGGCCTGGAAGAAGCCGCCAATATCCGCGCCTTGCACGCGCCCTTCAATGGCACGGCGCAGGTGCAGCGGGATATGCTTTCCGGCGCGGTGGATGTCGCTTCCTTCAACATGAGCGAGGGGATCGTTCTGATGCGTGAAGGGCGTATCCGCTGCCTGGCGCAAGCCTCGCCCGAGCGTTGGTCGGCCGCCGCGCAAGTGCCGACCTTTCGTGAATTGGGTTTCGATGTGGTGATCGGCAGTGCCCGCGGCATTGTCGGCCCGCCCGGCCTGCCCGCTGCCACGGTGCGGATGCTGGAAGCGGCCTTCCGCGAAACCCTGGCCGACCCCCGCTTCGCACAGGAAGCGGAGAAGGTCTCACTGCCGCTACGCCCTTTGGTGGGGACGGAATATCGCGCCATGGTGCTAGCGGAAGGGGAGGCTGTGCGTGCGCTTTTCGCCCGCCGGCCCTGGCGGCGGTGACGCAAAACGAGAACAGGAGGATGCCTATGATCCCACGTCGTGCCGTGCTGGCGGCAACCCCCTTGCTGGCAAGCCCCGCCACCCTTTCCGCCCAAACAGTCTGGCCCAATGATCGCCCTGTTGAGGTGATTGTGCTCGCCGCAGCCGGCGGCGGTGTGGATGCGATGGCGCGCCTGGTCATGCCCCTGATTGCACAGTAAATCCCTGGCATGCGCGTTGTTGTGCTGAACAGGCCCGGCGCCGGAGGCCAGATTGGGCTTCAAGCAACCTTCAATGCGGCAGCCGATGGCTATACGCTTGGCTCCACAACCTTTCCCGCCCATAACGCCTTTCCAATCGAACGGCGGGTGCGGTATCGCCCACTTGATTTCACCTTCATTTGCAATGTGGTGGAAGATGCCAATTGCTTCTACGTGCGCGCTGAAAGCCCTTTTAGATCCGTGCAGGATCAGGTGGCGGCGACCAAGGCGCGCCCTGGCCAGTTAAGCTGCGGCAATACAGGCATTGGCACCGATGACTATTTATTCGCACTGCATTTTGAGGAACTGGCCGGCCTGCAGAAGATGCTTCACGTGCCCTTCACCGGCACGGCGCCATTGCTGCCGCAATTGCTTGGCGGCAATCTCGATGTCGCGGCGCTGAATGTCTATGACGCGCTGCCCTTGGTGCGCGAAGGGAAGCCCGGTATCCTGACACAGGCGGCCGCAACCCGAGCACCCGAGGCCGCCGATGTGCCAAGCTTTCGCGAATTGGGTTTTGATCTGGTGCATGGTGCAAGCCGCGGCATTCTGGGTCCACCCAATATGCCGGCGCGGGTGACGGAGAAACTGATCGCTGCCGCGCGGATTATGCTGGCCAGTGAGGAATTCAAACGTGAAGCCGCACGTGTCTTCATGCCGCTCCATCCCAACTTCGGTGCTGAATACAAGGCCTTTGCGGAACGAGTCTTTGTCGATCTGCAAAGGCTGTGGCGCGTGCGGCCTTGGCGGGAATAGTGGGCCGGGCTTGCGGTCAACGGCCCAGCGCGGCTAACTTCGACAAAACTCAGGGAGAAAAAACCATGATCAATCGCCGCAGCCTTTTGGCATCCGCAAGCCTGCTTGCCACGCCGGGCATTGTCGGGGCGCAAGCCGCCTGGCCGGGTGACAAGCCCATGGAAGTGATTGTGCCTTTCCCCGCCGGCGGGGGCGTGGATATCATGACCCGCCTGGTCATGCCGCTGGTAGCGGCGCAAATCCCAGGGCTCAGGCCCGTCATCATCAACCGCACCGGCGCTGCCGGGCAGATAGGGCTGGAAGCCACTTTCAACGCCGTTCCGGATGGCTACACCATAGGCGCCACCACCATCCCCGCGCATAACGCCATTCCGCTGGAACGCCAGGTGCGTTACCGCGCGATGGATTTCACCTTCCTTTGCAATATCGTGGAAGACGCCAATTGCTTTTACGTGCGTGCCGATAGCCCGATCAAAACGCTTCAAGATCTGGTGGCGGCTGCCAAGGCGCGGCCAGAGCAGATCACCTATGCCACCACGGGTATCGGAAGCGATGACCATCTCTTCGTGCTGCATTTTGAGGAATTGGCCGGCCTCAAGCCCATGATCCAGGTGCCCTTTGCCGGTGCCGCACCGCTTATTCCGCAATTGCTCGGCGGCAATATGGATGTCGCTGCGATCAATGTGAATGACGCTTTGCATTTGGCGCGCGAAGGCAGGCTGCGGATACTGGCCCAGGCGGCGGTAGCGCGTCAGCCTGAAGCCGCCGATGTGCCGACCTTCCGCGAATTGGGCTTTGACCTGGTGCATGGCGCCAGCCGCGGCATTGTCGGCCCGCCCAATATGCCGCCTGCTATCGTCGCGCGGCTGGATGCGGCTTTCCGCACGGCACTGGCGGAGGAGAATTTCAAGCGCGAAGCGGCGCGCAATTTTATGCCGCTCAACACTATGGTGGGTGCGGAATATCGTGCCTTCGCGCAATCCGTGGATGATCGCCTGAAGCGGCTGTGGCAGGTGCGCCCCTGGCGCGGATAAGCGGGACTTACAGCCCCGCCTTTTCCAACCGCATAATTGCGCGCGCCATGGCCTGGGCGCGCGGCACAATGCTGTCAATCTCGAGATACTCTTCCGGGCTATGCGCTTTGCCGCCCACGGGACCGACGGCGCAAATGGTGGGTGCGCCAATCGCCGCCGTGAAACCGCTATCGGCGCAGCCGCCGGAAAACTCGCCAGCCACTTTCAGGCCGCTATCTGCAGCGGCGCCTTGGTAGAGTGCGAAGACATGCTGACTGGCCGGCGTTGCATTCAAGGGCAGGAATTCGCCCTTGATCACCAGCTTCGCCTTGGTGCCAGGCACGAAGGATTTTGCGACAATATCATGCAACTTGCCGACAACCTCATCGCGGTCCGGCAATTCCACATAACGCAGATCAATCTGAAATTGGCAGGCGGGTGCGACAGTATTCACGCTCTGCCCACCGCTCACCAGACCGACATTCAGCGTAATGCCGCGCTTCAAATCTGTCAGCGCATGAATGGCGACAATTTTTTGCGCGGCTTCACCAATGGCGCTGATGCCGGCTTCGAAATTGCCGCCGGAATGCGCGGCCTTGCCTTCAATATCCACCACGGAAAACACGCCACCCTTGCGCCCCGTCACCACATTGCCGGAAGGCCGGCCCGGTTCGCTATTGAAGACCACACGCGCATTGCGTGCTTCATTTTCAATCACCGGGCGGCCTTCGGGGCTGCCGATTTCCTCATCCCCGGTAAAAAGCCCAACGAGCGGCCCCGGCGCGCCGCCGAATTTATGAAAGGCCGCGAGGACAAACATATTCATGACAATGCCGGCCTTCATATCGGCCACACCCGGCCCATAGGCGATTTTGCCCTGAATGGTGAAGGGCCGGCGTTCCGGTTCGCCCTTCGGGAAAACCGTGTCCCGATGCCCCATCAGTACGATATTCTTCTGCTGATTGCCGGAACCAATTTCATGCGCACCAGGCACAATGCCACGCAGGCAATCGCCATGCTTTTCACGAGGCACGACCTCCACCGCAATGCCCTGGCCTTCAAGAAAGCGCTTCACCTGCTGGCCGGTGCGATCCACGCCCGGTTTGTCGTAGGAACCGCCATCGGTATTCACCATGTCCTTGAGCTCAGCGAGCATGGCGTCCTGTTGCGTGGCAAGCCAGGCGGTGATTTGCGCTTCGGTGGTCATGATATCCTCGTGATGACTGGAATAAGGCCCAAGCCTGCGTCAGCAAGGGCGCCTTCGCAAGGGCGCTATTCAACCTTGCCCAGTGCACGGATCACGCGCAGCAAACGCCCGGCATCCTCATCATAAAAGCGCCGGAAGGCATCGCCTTCGCGGAAATCGACCGTGTTGCCACTGCCCGCCATGATACGGATGAAATCCGCATCCTGCGCCACCTGGCGCGACGCGTCGCGAATGCGATCAATAATCGCGGGTGGCGTGCCAGCAGGCGCGAAAAGCCCGACCCAGATGTAGAACTCCACATCCGCAAAGCCTTTCTCAATCAGTGTCGGCACATCCTCAAAACCCTTGAGCCGTTGACGGCCCCAGGTGGCAAGTGCGCGCAACCGCCCATCACGCACATGCTGCGCGACCGGCCCGGGGCCTGAGGAAAGCGCTTGCACCTGCCCGCTCAAAATCGCGGTCAGCGCCGGACCGCCACCCTGGAAGGGCACATGCAGCATCTGCAAGCCTGCTACCTGAGACAGCATCGCCATCGGCACATGCAGGGCCGAATAATTCCCAGCTGAGGAATAGGCGATCTGCCCTGGCTTCGCGCGCACTTCGGCGATGAATTCTTCAATGGTGCGAATGGGGCTTGCTGCCGGCACCACCAATACTGTTGGATCGGCGGAGAACAACGCAATCGGCGTAAGCATATCGGGCGTATAGGCCGGCGTGCGGCCATTGATACGGGCTGCTTCCGGCAGGAAGGTCATGGAAGAAAGACCCATCAGCAGCGTATAGCCATCGGGGGCGCTGCGGGCGACGAAACCATTGCCGATTTCGCCCGCCGCGCCGCCGCGATTGGTGATCGGCACCGGCACACGCCACAGCCGCTCCAGCACCGCCGCCACCGGCCTGCCCACCACATCCGCCTGCCCGCCGGGCGGGAAAGCAACTAGCATGGCAACCGCGCGCGATGGGAAATTCTCCTGCGCCAGCGCAGGTGCGGCGAAGGGGAGCGCAGCGGCCCCGGCCAGAAAAACGCGTCTTTGCATGTTTGATCCTCCCGGTTTTTGTGGTTTCAGGCGACAGGATTTTCGAGCACACCTATCCCGCTGATTTCAATCCGCACGACATCACCCTTTCGCAGGAAACTCGGCGGGGTGAAGCCAATGCCAACGCCAACCGGCGTGCCGGTCGCAATCACATCGCCAGGTTCAAGCGTTATGGCGGCACTGATTGCTTCAATGAGCATCGGCACATCAAAGATCAAATCCGCGACCAGCGCATCCTGCCGCTTTTCGCCATTCACATGCGTGATAAGGTGAAGTTTTGCGGGGTCGGACGCTTCATCCGCGGTCAGGATGGCGGGGCCCATGGGGCAGAAACTATCCAAACCCTTGCCGAGCACCCATTGGCCATGGCGCTTTTGCAAATGCCGCGCGGTCACATCATTGATGATGGTATAGCCAAAGACATGCGAAAGTGCTGCGCCCTTCGCAATGCCGCGCCCACACTGGCCAATCACAATCGCCAATTCGCCTTCGTAATCAAGCCCACCTGTCGGGTCCAAATGGCTCAGGATGGGTTCGCCGGTGGCGATAATGGCCGTATGCGGCTTGGAAAAAACAACAGGGAAGGGCGGCACCACATCCTTGGCCCCGCCATCAAAACCCGATCCCGAAAATTCCTTGGCGTGTTCATGGTAATTCTTGCCAACACAAAACACATTCTTGGGCGGGCGCGGAATGGGGGCGAGGATTTTCGCGTCATGCACGGCCGGCGCCTTGCTGAGCGCGTCGTGCGCCGCATCCAGCGCCGCCGGCCCGGCGGCAATCAGCCCAAGCATGGTGCGCGGCAACGATGGTGCGGCGGCGGCGATGTCTCGCACCGCGCCCGCTGCATCCAGGGCGCCAATACGCGTGCCTGCGGTATCCAAGAAAGTGACCAAACGCATCAGCCTGTCCTTATTGCTAGGCGGGGCTTGGCAAGCGGCATCACCCCTGCTGCGGCACTCCTTATGGAGCAGGGATTTCCCTGTCAATGTGGCGAATTCATGCGCCTTGTGCCGCCGTGCCAAGCCGCGCAAAACCATATCAGGGGGAGGTGCTGCACCAAGTATTGAAGCAAACCAAAACCACAGGTCAGGCGAATGCCGCCGGCGTCAACGCACCACAAAATCTTTCAGCACCTCCGGCTTGAAAGCCAGGCCATGCCCCGGCGTTTCTGGCGCCGTGATTATGCCATTGGCAATTTTCGGCAGGCTGATGAAGGCATCATCCAATAGCCCCATCTGCTCCGCCCAAATGCCATTCGGAATGCTCGCCAGCAGATGCACATTCAATTCCGGGAACAGATGCGGCGCGATGGTGATGCCCCAGGTATCGGCCACGGTTGCGATCTTACGCAGTTCCGTCAGCCCCCCGCGCATCGGGTCAGGCTGCAAGATGGGCAGACGCCGATTTTCGAAGGAAGGCTTTAAATCAGCGCGGCCAAAATGCGTCTCCCCACCCACCACGCGCATATCAAGCGCCTCGGCACAACGGAGGTAGCCGGCGTAATCATCGGCCAGTACAGGTTCTTCCAACCAATAAATATCATATTCCTCAAACTTGCGGCCCATGGTGATGGTAATATCGGCAGACCAGCCCATATTCACATCAATCATGATATCAATATCGGGGCCGACGGCTTCACGCATGCGCCGCACATTATCAAGATCGGTGTTGTGGTAATCAATATGCGTGACCTGCATCTTGATGGCAGCGTAGCCTTGTTCGATGTAATGCTTGGCTTTCGCGATCATGCCATCGCCTTGCGCCCCGCGAAAACAGCCGCTGCCATAAATCGGGATGTCGGACCGGAAATGCCCCCAAACCCGATGCAAGGGCAGCCCCGCCACCTTGCCCAGAATATCCCAAAGCGCGATGTCAATCGCCGATTGCGCCATCATGGCCACGCCGCCACGACCGCCGGTCAGTGTCGCGCGCCACAAATCACGCCAGATCGCCTCAATGGCCGAGGCATCGCGCCCGATGATGCGTGGCGCCATCGCTTCCGCGATGTAGGCGCCGATGGTGCGCTGCAAGGGCAGGTTCAGCAAATGCAAATAGCCCATGCCGGTAATGCCCGATTGCGTGGTGATTTCCACCACGACCAGGTCACGCATCGGCCCGAGCGCATGGCCAGCCAGCCACGGGTCATCCGCCCAGGGCATTTGCAGCAGCGTGGTTTTCACCTCGCGTATCGTGAGATCAGCTATGTCGTTTTCTTCCATCGGCCAGCGCAGCATCAGGCCCTCTTGGCCTTGCGGTCAATCGCCTGATCCGCCGAAGCCGGGCTAAAATGCTTCCCCATGTCGCTTCGATTCGCCCTGACCCATCGCAGCACCTATCGCTATGCGCGTGCGGCGGCACTTGGCCCGCAGCTCATTCGCCTGCGCCCGGCACCGCATTGCCGCGCGCCCATCCTGTCCTATGCGCTCAAGATCGAACCCGCCACGCATTGGCTGCATTGGCAGCAGGACCCGCTTGGAAATTTCATGGCGCGCGTGTTGATGGCAGAATCGGTCACGGCCTTCAGCGTCACGGTGGACCGCACTGCCGAAATCGCGACCATCAACCCCTTTGATTTTTTTGTTGAACCGGAAGCGGCCAACTGGCCCTTCACGCCGGAACCCTGGCTTGCCGAACAGCTTTTGCCTTATCGTCGGCTTGATCCGCTGGGCCCCTTGCTTGATGCATTCATGCAGGAAATACCACGCTCATCGCGTGGTACGGTTGAATTCCTGGTCCTTCTGACCGCGCTGGTGCATCAACGTATCGCCTATGTGCAGCGCGCAGAACCTGGCGTCTGGGATGGCGAACAGGTGCTTCGCGCAGGGCGCGGTTCCTGCCGCGATTCCTCCTGGCTATTGGCACAAATCCTGCGCCGGCTTAGCTTTGGCGCGCGCTTTGTTTCTGGCTATTTGATTGAACCCGCCATGCTTGGCCGTGATGATGCCGAATTGCACGCCTGGGCAGAGGTCTATTTGCCAGGCGCCGGTTGGGTTGGAGTCGACCCGACATCTGGGCTATTACCCAGGACAGGGCATATCCCGCAGGCTGCTGGCCCTGATCCTGCGAGTGCTGCGCCAATTTCCGGCACGGTGGAGCCGACTGAAACCGATAGCCGGTTTGACATGGTACTGCGGCGCTTGGACGGGGCGCCGTATGCGCAAAACCCCTCGGCGCCTCGGTAACGACAGGGTCATGCCCGGCGCCGAAATCCCGCCCTATTTCGGCCAATGGGAAACGCCCGGCCTGATCGGCGCCATCATCACGGGTGCTTGCGCGGCTCGGAATGATCCTGCCTGGGCGGCTTCCGGCGCCGAAAACCCTGCTGAATACGCGCTTTGGGCCGAACATCTATGCGGTGTGGCGTGTTTGCGCATGGCGCTTGCCGCGCGCGGCATCACGCCGCCGCGTGCGAGGGACCTCGCGAAGATGCTGACCCGCTACGGCGCCTATGTGGAGGAAGCCGACGGTTTCATCCGCGGCCTGATCTATGCGCCGGCCATCACCTGGCTCGCGGAGGCCCACGCCATACCGGCCGAGATCATCCTGGACCGCGCGGCTGAGGATATCCCGCCCTTGCTGGCGGATGGGGGGTTGTTTATCGCTTCCGTCCATCCTGCCATTCGCCGCCCGGCAGACCCCGCACCGGGGAAGGGCGGACATCTGGTGCTGGTCTTTGGCGCGGCGGGCGATGCACTGCGCTTGCACAACCCTTCCGGCCATGATGCGGCGTCCCAGGCGGATGCGCGCGTGCCGATTGCCGATTTCATACGGTTTTTTGCCGGTCGCGGCATTTGGCTGCCCGGCGCGCCATTGGCGCCGCGCGCGTGAGGACCTAACAACACCCCATGCGAAGCCTGTGCTTCTGCTGATACTGATGTTTTGCCCGCTGCTTGCGCCGCGGGCCGAAGCGTGGGGCACGGGCGGCGTCATCACCGGCATTCCCGGCTATAATCTGCAACGAACCGCAAATGGGGTGCTTGGCCTGCTTGGCTATAATGTGGTGCCGGATGTCACGGTGTCTTCGCTCAGCATTAGCAGAGGCGGGCAAGAAGATACTGGGCTGCAGACCACGCAATTTGGTCTGGGCTTCAGGGTGGATCCGGATTTTCAGCTCTATCTTGAGGGGTTTTGGGTTATTCGCGCTACGATCCGCGCTTTGTCTTTTCCGAGGGAGAAAAGAAATCCTTCCTGCCGACGCGCTGGAACAATTTTTCCGGCACGGTTGGGGTCGGTTGGGATTTCCCGATCATTGAAGGGCTGGTGTTCCGCCCCACTCTGAATGCTGCGCTGGGAAATGTGGAAAATGACGCTTCGCTGTTTGGCCGCCCGCTCCGTTGGGTGGTAGATTTTTCCCATTCGCGCTTTTGCGGTGATCAGGTGGCGCTGGGCTTCGACCACCTCACCAAGGTGGGCGGTGGGATTGAGATGAATGTGGGGCGCTACGAATTGGGCGTTTGGGATTTCAATATGCAAAGCATTCGGATCGTGGCGCGGTATTTGTTCGGCCAGAATGTCTCGGGCGCCTCGGTTGGGCTTGCGGTGTCGTTCTGAAGCCAGAATTGGGGGGCGCCTTGACGCCCCGCCCCGCAAGTGATGCTTTGCACCCATCAGGAAGGAAGATAGCCGCCATGGACCATAACCCCTTGCCGTTCGCCCCCACCGAAGAAACGCGTATGCTGCAGGACCTTGTCGCGCGCTTCGTGGATAAGGAACTGATTCCGCTTGAACCTGCGGTCCTGAAGCGGGAAGCTGAAGGCAAGGGCTTCAAGCTTTCGGAAGAAGAAGAAACGCGCCTCCTCGCGCGCTGTAAGGAACTCGGCCTTTGGGGGCTTGATGTGCCGGAGGAATTTGGCGGAGCCAACCTGTCCCTCAGCGCGCTCGCGGCGGCTGAGGAAGAATTGGGCCGCGCCTGCGTGCCCTTCGTCATCCCGCCCGATAGCCCCAATCTGCACATGATGCTCTCGGTCGCCAATACCATGCAGCGGGAATGCTATCTGGCGCCTTATGCCGCCGGCACAGCGCGCTCTGCCATGGCGATCTCAGAACCCGGCGCGGGCGGCGATCCCGCCGGCATGACCACGCGCGCGCTCAAGGATGGCAATGACTGGGTCATCAATGGCCGCAAGATTTGGGTGAGCAATGTGCCGCGCGCAGATTTCATTATCCTGATGGCGCGCACCGGCGAAGGGAAGCGTCAGGAAGGTGTCACGGCTTTCATCGTGGAAAAGGGCACGCCCGGCTTCATCATTGAACGCGAAATTTCCATGATCGGCGGACGCAAGACTTATGAGCTGGTCTTTGAGGATTGCCGCGTGCCGGAGAGCCAAGTGCTTGGCGAATTGGGCCGCGGCTATGCGCCGATGCAATTGCGGCTGAATGTGCGCCGCCTGCAAATGGGCGCGCGTTGCGTTGGCATGACGCGCCGTGCCTTGGACATGATGGCGGATCAGGCGCGCAATCGCGTGACCTTCGGCGTGCGCCTCGCAGACCGGCAGGCCATTCAATGGTGGGTGGCGGAAGCAGCTACTCGCATGCATGCCTGCAAGCTGATAGTGGCCGACCTGGCGGCCAAACTTGATGCGGGTGCTGATGTGCGCATGGAAGCTTCCATGCTGAAGGTTGAAGGCACGGAAATGGCGCAGGATATCCTCGATCAGGCCATGCAGACCTTCGGCGCCATGGGTGTCACGAAGGAGCTTCCCCTGCAATTGATGCACCAACAGGTGCGCCTGATGCGCGTGTATGAAGGCCCGTCCGAGGTGCATCGCAGCGCCATTGGCCGGCGCATTCTGGGTTCCAAGGTCTGATCCCGGATGGCGGAACCGCATCGCCCGCTGGATGGGATTCTCGTTCTTGATCTCGGGCAGATTTACCAGGCGCCCTATTGTTCCTTCCTGATGGCGATGGCGGGCGCCACCGTCATCAAGATTGAACCGCCGGGCGGCGAGTCACTCCGGCGCCGCACCATGGTGTCTGGCGGGTCCGTGCCGCAGGCCATGCTGAATTCCAACAAGCTTGGCATTTCGATAGATTTCAAAAATGAAGCGGGGCGCGAGCTATTTCTTTCCATGGTGGATCGTGCCGATATTCTGATTGAGAATTTTGCGCCGGGGGCGATGGACAAGCTTGGCCTTGGGCAAGAAGTGCTACTGGCCCGCAACCCGCGCCTGATCTATGCGGCGGCGTCCGGCTATGGCCGTTCCGGGCCGGATCGCGACAAGCTGGCGATGGACCTGACGGTGCAGGCGGCATCCGGCATGATGCACACAACCGGTTTCCCGGATGGCCCGCCGGTGAAATCCGGCCCGGCAATGGTGGATTTTCTGGGTGGCACGCATCTTTACGCGGCTGCCATCACGGCACTGTTTGACCGCGAACGCACCGGGCGCGGGCGCTTTGTTGAAATCGCCATGCAGGACACGGTTTATCCCTGTTTGGCTTCCGCGCTTGGCATGCATTTCGGCGGGCTGCGCGGCAAGATCCCGCCGCGCACGGGCAATTCCCATGCCGGGCTCGCGATGGCGCCCTACAATGTCTATCCGACGCAGAATGGCTATCTAGCGATCATAGTGGTAAAGGAAGACCATTGGACTCGTCTACTGCGTGCCATGGGGCGCGAGGATTTGATGGGCGATCCGCGCTTCGCGACCAACCCCGTGCGCGTGCAAAACATGCCTGAGGTTGACGCCATGGTGACCGCCTGGCTTGCCGGCATGACACGGGAAGAAGCGGTCGCCGCCACGCGTAAATTCGGTGTGCCCGCCGCGCCCGTGCGCGATTTGGATGAGGTGATCAATGATGCCGGCATGCATGAACGCGGCATGCTGCATTGGATGCACCACCCTGAGGTTGGACGGGTTTGCCTGCCATCCTCACCTTTGCGCTTCACCGATGCGCCGGCGCCGGCACTGCAGCCGAGCCCGTTTCTCAATCAGCATGAAGTAGAAGTGCTGGAGGGGATTTTTGGGTTTTCGGCGGAAGAAAGGGCAGCGCTGCGGGAAGCGGGGGCTATTAGTGTGGCAGCGCAGGTGAAGGGGTAGAAGCCGACTGAAACTTCTTAAGGGCTGACAATGATGAGATGCAGAAGCTTATCAACGGGAGGAAGTAACCAGCCGAATCTACCGATGACAATATTTACGGTTCATTTTGACGTCGTCCGCATGGCTTTTTGCCCCACTTGAAATCGAAGTGTCTGATGAAGCGTTTCTGCTCAACCTCATAAAGCCTGCTTCCAAAGCGACTACCCATACTGGTTTCCCGAAACTGTGAGGAAACTACCTCTATCTTCTGCGTTCGCCCGAGAGTGTCCGAAGACCGAAGCATACCGTCAGGGCAACAGGTCAGTTTCCTGAAAGATGCGTGTCAATTGGATTAGGTCGGCTCCCTTAGGGTCAGAGGTAAATACCATAAACAAGCTTTTCTCGGCAAAGAATGCCTTCTCGGCGACATCGTAAGCCCGTGCAGGCCAGGCTGAATCAAATGTAGTCACCTTCCCATTAGGCAGCCGGTATTTGAAGCCGACACGGAGTTCAGTCGCAGTTCGTCCAATTGAGTCAACAGCGCCCAAGAGGTTTTTGGGTGCCGTAGTTTTCTGATCGGTTTTCTGCGCCATCTTCTTGGGCTGTGTTGCATTACGCTTCTTAGGAGTTGGTTGCTTTGTCATTATATGACCCTCCTGGTTCACGTGATTTCTAATTTCGGGTCTCAAGAATCTTTTGCTTTCGAGCCTAACGCCATTCTTGTTAAGTAACCTCTGATTTAATCCCGTCTTTTTGGTCTATGATTGATTTTCTGAGTCTATTGTGCCTCGGTCATTCATCCCTTGAGCGCGACCCCCATGCAGCAAAAAAGCCTCTCGAGCCTCGGCTTTGACCGCGCTCGCAAGCAAACGCGGCGAGAGCGCTTCCTGGCCGAGATGGAGATTGTCGTTCCCTGGGCAGCACTTTCAGCCCTGATTGAGCCCCATTACCCCTCGGGCGA